>Ga0228710_1001972_pt1 | contig 31772 bp, 12 predicted proteins | sample MedpolnodulmetaG_FD_177995 | JGI IMG/M metagenome (GOLD analysis project Ga0228710, IMG submission 177995) | Root nodule microbial communities from Medicago polymorpha collected in Santa Monica, California, United States - pink nodules | ecosystem: Host-associated > Plants > Roots > Nodule...
ACCCCAAGAAGATTGATCACTTTTTACCCCAAGAAGGAGAAAATAAGTAGATTTAGTGAATTCGAATAAATTATTGTATGAATTATTGTATTGTATGAATTATTAATAAAATGAGATATTGTTATATTCGTTGTTATTTATATTTGCTTTTATTTTCTAATTTTGTATTTAATGAATAAATATTAATTTAGTTCATTTCCTTTTATTTATATTTGTATTTATTTAATGACTAAAATCGATTCAATATTTCTTTTAAGTTCATAAATAAATTAGAATAAAGTAAATCCGTAAATAAATTAATTTTAATAAAGTAAATAAATTAGAATAAAGTAAATACGTAAATAAATTAATTTTAATAAATAAATTAGAATAAATATTGAATTAGAATAAAATCGAACTTATTTTAAGTGCATAAATAAATTAGAATATAGCAAAGAAATAATTTAGAATAAAGTGAACAAATAATTTAGAAAATAAATAATTTAGAATAAAGTGAACTAAAGTTAATAAAATATTTTAGAATAAAGCAAATAACATAATTTGAAAATAGTAAATAAATTAAAAAAAAAGTAGCTACTTTGCGCCATTTAACTTGCGCCACTCAACTTAACTTGCGCCACTCTATTTAACTTGCGCATTATTTTACACTTGCGCTAGTTAACTAGCACATAGGTATTTTAGACATGGCTGCAGGGTGCGAGTATTTTGTGCTGGGGGAACAGCAGTCATCTAAATATTAGAAGTTATTGATGACAATGTCACTCATTAAAGAATGGTTGTTTACACCAACCAAAGTTGCCACAAATTGAAAGAGCAAAGGTCATATTCATGGAGGTAGCGTAAAGGGAGAAAATCTATTAAAGCTGAAAAACATGCAGATCAAATTGATTATTAAGTGATTTGTTTATTCAAACATCCACTTGGTATAGTCCATTAAACACGATCTTATTTGATTATCAAGTCATTTGTTTATTCAAAGTACACTTTTCGTTACAATGATAAAAAGTAATTAAAATTAATATTTTTTTATACTTTTTTTTATCTGACCAAGTAAATAAAATGAAACTAAATATGTGGTTGGGCAAGTGATGGCATTTTTTTAAAAAAATAGATGTAATTTTCGTGCACAGTGGCAAACGCAAATCCTTTGATGTAAATGGGGTTGTCCTTTCTCAACAAATATTTTTTCATACGTAGCGATCGAAGATCAAACTCTAAACTAAATGGTTAAATTTATGGGCAGAGCCATGAATTTAAAGTTAATTAGTGAGGCCAAGTATACGAAACATTTTTTTAGGGAAACTTTAGTTACCTCTTGGCAAACTCCGAATTACCATGACCGTTTTATGTTGATAATCAAAGGATTAATACAAAAAGAGAACGACAATTGACTAAATAAAAGAACTTTTGTTCGAGTGTGAAAGACATGAGATTTTTGTCATAGGAGAATAAAATCCATTAAGGACTAAATTATATTTTAATCCCCTATTTTTATTTTAGGTTTTAATTTACTCATTTTTTGCTTTAAAATAGTCCTTTATTTTCCGAAGTTATACCATTGTGTTTCATTCCATTTAAAATATGTTTTAGAAGGACCATATGATACAATTTAAAATAATATAACATATAAAATTAATGATATTAGTTGTCTATTAATCTAATAACATGGTGAACATTTTAATTAGATTAACTGGAGGGACCATAGCCTAATATATATTTTATAAAACATTCTAATATAGTTTAATTGTAATATATAAAAATAATTATTAAAAATATAGGGGGGACCATGGCCTCTATAGGCCGCACCTCTCCCTTCGTCACAAGATAAAGAAACTAAGTATCTACCACTTGTGCTACACTATATTGGTAAGTAATAGCATTTTCCGTTCGTAAGTGGATAAAATGTGTACATAAATATTTGATTTGATCTTTCATAGAAAAATAAATCTCTTAGAAAGAGGTTTTACCCTCCAATTTCCGCATTGGCCTCAAACATGATTGCTTTTAGTAGGAGGATAAATGTGGAATTCATCAGAGTAAAACAAAATAAAATAAATTATTTTTTTATAGTTTTGCTTTTTGTTTATCTAATCCATTTGGTGTACATTTTCTGATTGGTATGCTATCATATCATTGTTAGAAAATCTATATTTTTTTCGCAGTAAGGGATCCTTTATGTTCACATTTAGTAGTTTAGGTTCAAATTCGAACAAGCTTTTTATATTTTCTTTAAAATTCAATTTACTGAGCTAAAGCCGTCCAATCAAAATCAGACAATATCAAGCTGTTGTTTGCATTAATGTTAGGAATTCCAGATTGGAAGTTTTTTGTTTTCATTGCAAGGAAACATATATGCAAGTAAAAGTTAAGAAGCTATGAACAGATAAAACAAAAAGTAAATATGGTGTGAACAATCAAAACAAAATGTAAAGCATTGACTAAAAGTAAACTTCCAAGAAATGTATCAAAATCACCAATGTCGGATAAAGTAACATGCAACCTGTGTAGATCTGAAGTTATCCAACCGAAACTGTAAAAATAGTACTTGGACTGTTCCAAGTAAAAATTTGTCCTCATTATTAACATAATCAAAATTACTATACCTCAATTATTATATCATTATTTTCTCAAGATGACAGAATTTCTTGAGATTCTAACTACTAATAAAAAATGTACCATGATACATGCAAAGGGCAAACCTCACAGATCTATCGAGATAAAATCTTCTCCATTTGTTTAAAATAAATAGAGAATGTCATTTAGTTAGAGATAAATACAAAAAGTAGATAATGAATTTTACCATTAAGTGACTCCCACCACTATTAATTATTTATATATTTTTAAAATTTTATTGTATCTTTATCTCTCCAAATAGATGCAATGAAGACAATACCAAATGGATGTTTCAACGTATTCATGTATTGTAGTGAGGCAGCTTCCAGGGGCGGAGGCAGGAATTTAAACCTAGAGGGACGAGTATATGGAACATAATTTGATTAAAAAATAATTGTTTAAATACAAAAGGTATATAAGAAATCCTAAACTAATATTTTCTTTTTTGATAGATAGACGAATTGACAACATTATTATAAACTCACACACATAAATATAGGATGGGGTTCGAACCCCAATCATTTCGTCCGACCAAACAATTTTGGGAAATTTTATCAGTTAAGCTAGAACTTGTGGACAATTTATAACTATATTTAGTATGTGAGGAATTAATCTGTAAGTATAGTCAACATACAAGTGTTGACTTAAAATGTGTTATGGGGAGGACCATATCAATATATTTTAGGAAATTTGAGATAATTTAAAATAATATAAAGTATAAAACTATTGATATTAGTTGTCAATTAATCTAGTAACATGGTAAAAAGAAATACATTTTTTGATAGAAAAAATAGACATATTAATTAGATTAATTGGGGGGACCATCACCTAATACATACCTTACTAAACACTTTAACCTAGTTAATTGTAGCATATAAAAAAAATTATTGCAAATGTAGGGGGGACCATGGCCCCTAAAGGCCCCCCCACTACCTCCGCTACTGGCAGCTTCATCTCAGTCTTCCAATTTTAATCGAATGATAAATATTTCAACTTTTCAAAATAAAGTCTAAAACATGAAGTAAGAATGGAAATGGTCCGATCAAGATTGAACGGTCTATATCTATAATATTATGACTACACTTCTAAACGAAAACGTGTTTGACATGTGCCAATATCCGACACCAACACATGCAACTACATTTAATGATACGTTTTCCTTAAATTGCTGTCATGTCGCGATGTGACAGTGTCTTGTCTAGGTCACTACAAAAAATTCGTTTTCCAACTCGGTTGGCATATCCATGAGTAAAAAATTATAGTATTATTGTAATTTTGATAAAAATTACACTTTAAACTTCAACAAATAACACAACCTACCATCTAGAACCCCAATAACACTTGAAAGAGATGGTAAAAGATATTTTTAGTTTAACATGAGGTTCTCAATTTGAATCCAGGTTTGGGAATGCAACAATGTTAGAACTATGTCACTCATTGCGGTCCTACCTGACTCGAGAGATTAATCTCTATCAATACACGATTAAAAAAAACGCAATCTACCACGAGTGTGTTTCCCTTGCCAAATCAGCTAGTAGCCAAAATGCTTTGCAAAGTTTAACTAAAAAAAACTCTCCGCAAAACATGGGCATGTGATGAAAATTATGAAGGATATAGTACAACTACACAGCATGGCATTATTCTCCATTTCATTGAAGGTTTTCTATTTGCATTGGCGAAAGAATCGCCGCAAAGGTAGGCATTATATATGCAAACTCACCCACGCGAGATAGATATCATTTGGACCTTGATACGACCTATAGAATCTTTTGCATAATTATTTAATTAAAATTCCAATCTCAAAGATTAGTAACAGCCAAAATTCTTGAGACTGTGTAATCTGATATGAACGTGGAAAGATTGCAAAAAAAAATTAATTATCTTGAGAGAACTCATCTACAAAATTCTAATATAGAGTGAAGGGATCAATTCTCCACAAGGTCTATTAATTCGAGTATTTTTCTTGTTTATATTTACTTGGTGTATACATCTTTGATTAAGTCTCTTCATGTTGTATTGAGGAATATTTGACCCTAGTGGTTTTTAATTAGGGGCTTTTAAGATGTAGTCAGAAAACTGACTTTTTTGAAAAAGTTATTTTGTTTAGTCAAAGGTACAACGACCGATGTCATGTCAGCTAGTGTTCTGCTGGTGGACCACTTTAAAACTAAACTTTACCTTATTACAAATCAGTTCTTATACAAAATATTAAAGAGAATTTCAATCTTAGTGCACAAATGAGAATTTATGTTTAATTTTGATTTAATCAGGAACACAATTGCAATAAGTAAATATATAATTACACACCTTATGGGCAACTGTGCAATACACCGTATAATCTGACGTGACATGGATTAAATACACAAATGCTCAAATTAACCATTTAACTTCACCAGAAAAATCATTTTGATGACTTCACCATATAATTTTCCTTTTATTTGCGCTAGTGGTTTTTTTCTTAATGATAAATGTTAGTAGGTTAATTATGATGTTAGTTTTCTCCTTGTCAAGACATAAACCCTAAATTTTTAACTTCTCAATTCTTAAATCTCTTACTTCAAACCAATTGAGCTACATAAACCCATTCATTATTTCAGAACTCGTTCAAATATAATATTTATTTCCTTTTTCTTTATTTCTAACAAGTTCTCTCCACTAAAAATAATCATATTCGATCACAGTCTATTTGAACTTTGAATCACCACGTTGTAGGAGAATAGTGTCTTTCACTACACTCAACTCCCATTTGGTTATTGTTTTTAATATATTCTTAAGTCCTAAGTTATATATTTGCTTACATATATAATCTACCGATTGAATAAATTAAGATGATGAAATTTCCTTTCCGTTGAAATTTTGCAAAATTCTTGTAATGGTTTTTATGATTTGATATTGAATAGTATGAAAGCACCTTATTGTATTTTATATTGATAGAGAAAAGGACCCTGAATAATTTTCTAGAAGTCTATGTTTAAGGAATATTAAAATGTGAGTAAACAAACGGAATTTTAGAATAAAAACCAATTATTCTTTTTTTGCTTGACAGAAAAATGGGAACCAATAGCCTATAAATAGTACGGTATAGGCCTTTAATTATAAATAGTTTGACTGAATAATAGCTACATTGTTCATATAATTCTATTTTATACAATCATTTCATAAAAAAAAAAGGTATATTTAATCATCTAATTACATATGGAATATTTTATTAGGTTTATTGCATATTTGATCTACTAAATATTGTGATTGTGCCATTATTTATTGTTCATATAATTCTATTTTAACACTATTTTTTAAAGCAATTTTGACCTCTTATATTTTCTACCTTTGTGATTTAGTAGTTCCCTCCCAATTTTCTCCGAATTTTGCACTCTCATAAAATTATTTATTGATGTGACACCCAACTTTCTTAGCTCAGGTGGAATTTGTTTAAAATTAATTAGAAAAAAGCCAAAAAGCTACCCGTACAATTGAATGCGAATCAAATATCTAATTAGGGTTTCAACTTTTTTGGTGTTTTTAAAAATTATTTTTATAGAAAATTCAAACAATGAGAGTCGAATGCCACGTCAATAAATAATGGTACCTTAGCATAACTTTGAGGGAAAATTGAGAGGGCGGCTATCAAATCACAAAAAGAAAAATGTAAGTTGCCAAAATAGTTCAAAAAAAGTGGAGGGTCAAAATTGCAAAATTGTGATACTTAGAAGGCCAAAAATGCAATGAAGAAATAACATTATGATACAATACTAGAGATGTCATTCTTACATTAGATACTATATTATGTAGAATTGTTTGGTAACTATGTTATTCTTTGCGAAATATCCACCAAATTTTATAATGATTAGTCTCTGCTCTAAAAACTTGGCCGAAGTGATCACCTTTAATGAAGTCTCTCTTTTGAACTATTTTATTTTTCATCTACAAAGCTTTGAACCCTTCTATTTTATTTTTGTGACTGTATTTTAAGAAATTAGCTGATATGTGTAGTATGAAATTCAAAAAATATTAGAATTAGTTGAAAAGGGGAAGAAAATGACTTCACTACTAAATTTAAAAATAAAAAAAATAGTGTCCCTATGCATAAAATGTCTGGAAGACCACCATGCAAATTGAATGTAAATTATGTAAACAACTTCAATTAAAAAAATATATGGTGTTACGTAGTAGTCCTTTGCCAACGGGCAAAAGATATTATTAACCATAATATAATAATAAAATCCATAATTCTGAAAAAGATTCTTTGGTACTCTGCAAGTGTTCCTAAATTAAACAACATGTCAACTCCCATGCAAAGAAAATGACAAACAAGAAATATTTTTGTATAAGTCGGTACGTAGGGCAATAGAATTCTCTAATTTTCTTTCTTTTGAAAAAGAGAATTCTCCTTTTTCTTGTAAATCCACACGAGAATCGATTTCTTCTTCCTTGTGTAATCTTTCTAATCCAAATTGATTTGTTTAATCTTCGAATATTTGTCTTTACTTAGTTTCTCTCTCCCAATGCACCTTGCATACATTTCTAGTCAAATTTAGGTGTCTTGTAGCTAAAACCTAATCTTGAAAATGATTCCTTATTGGGACCTACACTCTAGCTGCAAGGATTGTTGAATAATAATATTTTATAATAATTATAATAATATTCATGATCGATCTCATAGTCATGACAAATGGCTTGAATTCTCTCTAAGATGCTCGAGAAAGTAAATTCTTGGACAATAGGGAAAACCATCCACTAAATGAGACATTTTGAGGGAATATCAAATTTGATATAACTGTCGTATTTACCATGCATGCATGGATTGTATCATCTTAATTAGGGTTTAAAACTTGAAATGTCGATGTACCTTTGAAGACAATTGATAAAACTAACCGAATTGAACGATAGAACTATATAAAGCAAGTCTTCTTTACAAAAAATAATTAATTACTAATTTGTATGCATTGTTTTTTTTTTTGTTTTGAAGAAGTTAAATTAAACCACCTAAATTGACACCGGAGAGAATCGAACCTGAGACTTCGATGAGGAGCACACTCCCAGATCCCAAGTCAATACTACCAGGCCAACCCAAGTAGGTTATAATTTGTATGCAATGTTGAAAGAAAAAGAAAAAATAAAAACGAATAAACAACTAAATTTCAATTTTATTGCTAATTTTGCCAAGTATGTGATGATAGTTTACTTTCTAAATATTACAATAAAATAAGTTAGTTCTAAAACGATTGTACAAAGAAATTCCTATCTAACTTTGGTATAAGTAGTTTACATTCTCAATCATTTGATTTTAATATTTTCCAACATCACTGTATTCGTATGAGTTTGTCCAAATCCACAAAATTATTGATGATTAATTCTTACAATGTCTCCACTACACGAACTCAAATTGTTGTGAATTCGGACAAAATCATACCAATGAAACAAAAACTTGTGGTGCAAAGGAAGTAGTAATCAAGATAAGCAAAACTACAAGCATGATCAAAGCAATCAAGATAAGCAATGAAAGAAGGAAACAAACACACCAATATTGTTTAACCAGTTCGGTTCAATTTAACCTACATCTAAGGGAGAGAAAAACTCTCCAATCCACTAAGATAAAAGTGATACATAGGGGTTACAAGAAATTAACTTAAAAACTCATAAAGAACATGACCTAATTTCTTTCCATTTTTTGAGTCACCCACACTTTCAATGAATCCTAAGAGAAAACACTATTTGAAGTTTTTTATCCTTCCAATGGTGAAATCTCACTACCGAAAGTGATTACAATGTTTCCCAACCCAAAACACTCAACCCTAAAGTTACCTCATTTGTATTTTCCAAGTTTCTCTCTCTAAGTCACACACAAAACATGAAGAATGAAACCTTATATAGTGACCTGGCACCGAGGCATCATGCCACGTTGCCACCCATCGTGCCACAATATTGGAGTTGGTAACAATACAATACTTGAACTTATCTCCTGCATCGTGCCACAATTTTTCCAATAACAGCCTCCCAGAAACACTCAAAATCGTGCCACGATTTCATCCAAACGTGCCACGATTTTTCTAGTACTTCAATCATCAAATTTTGAGTCAATTTTCAACACAAATATTTATGCTATCTACAAATCCAGCTAGAATGGTCGTTACAGGGCATACCACAATTCCTAATTATGTGTGGCTAGAAAGAAGTGTGGAATCTAACTGACTTTGACCTTAGCAACATGTACCTTTTCTTTTCCACTCTTACAATTAATTAATATCCTCCCCCAAAGATGTCAATCACTACAAGCTTGTTCTATAGCACTGTGATTGAACTAGGGTGAAGGAAGTTACATTGATTATTCTCATATGTCCGAACAAATTTATGCAACTTCATATTCACTTTCTTGAGTATGAAAAGAAGAACTTTTCCGCATGCATTATTTAAGATTCAAATAGGTTAAAGTAAAACTTATGAGAGTGATGTGTATTTGTGAACCACTAGCCTAGAGTTAAGATTTACAAGTCTTGGTCAATATACGCCTATATTTGGCACAACTTAAGAATAATATTTTTTTATAAAATAAAAACAAACGGGAGCTATCAGCAACAGAGGTCAACTAATACTACTAGTAAATATAATAAAGATTATCACGGAGAAAGAGAAAATAGAAAAGTAGTCAAAGAAAAGTTGGAAAGATAATAAAAAGGTAAGAAAATCACATGATTCTTAATAGTCCAAGATAAGGGTCATACGTGTGCCTTGATCTCTTTTGTTGTTAATTCTTAGCTACCTATGTAGCTACTTGTTAACTCCTCAAATGTTTCAAAAATATTGCTCCATTGCTTCAACAACCTAATTCTTGTTCTAAAATAATTTTCAATGTAATTATTGATTAATTTTTTAATTATTCCATCCTATTAAAAATTGATAAAAAATACATAATTTAGCTATAGTATTATTCTCTCTCTTCTATTTATATAATTTTCTCAATTTAGTTAAAATAATCAAATAGATAACTATTTATTAGGGACAAAGGGAGTAAGATCTAAAAAATAATGAAAATTAATTAAATCAGAAATACACATATACAAGTGGTTATTGTCCGACCATTGTCTTCTACATATATATACTATTTTATCATATTTGAATATTTGTAAGAATATTTGATGTGCCTATGGTATTATATGCTTTAATTATTTTCCTTACATTCCAACCAGCTAGCTACTTCCATTGCTCAAAACACAAATTAAAAGAAACCTTATCACGTAGGGTTTTCCCCCGCCTCATCAACAGATACATTTGGATCAACAAATATGAGTCAGTTGCAAAGTTGATCCAGGATTCTCCAAAGATATAATAGGTTTTATTGGATCTTGGAAACAAAAGTTGGCTATATAGCACCTTCTTCCAATCATCTGTAGAAGTTATCTTGGAAGTGAGTTGTTAAGCTTCTCCCACACCCTCACCAATGGTTTGCACATAGCTACATCTCTCTCTCTCTCTCTCTCTCTCTCTCTCTCAATCTCTCTCTCTCACACACACATCATATATATTGACTTTTTAGGAAAAAACTTTTTTGCATCTTGTTTCATTTCTTGATTTCTACTTCTACAAGTTTTGGATTTAATCTTCTTACACTCCCATCAATTAGAAATAAATTGAGGATATAATTTTCTTTTTAGATAAGAAAAACTAATTAAGAGAATAAAACCAATACTTCAACCAGTATACAAAAAACACAAATCAAACAATGAAAATTTTATCTAATTAATTAATAATTGAAGTTCATATGTGAGAGTTAGACTATATCGTTCCCATCTTCTGCATACAACCCTCAATTTTCAAAATGATTTTTTTTAAAGAATGATGATCATTTTTTTTAAAAAATATAACAAAAATGGTCTTTAAACACACATAATTTAACATTTATATATCAAGTACTATTTCCCTTACTTTTTTATAAACAAGTATCTTATAGGTTTGATGCACTCTTCAACATAACAATTTTCAAATTGTAGGTTTACATAGGTGTGGAATTCCAAGACCTAGGAACAAGCACAAGGTTTAATAAATTTTGGTACAAATGTAACAAAACATGAATCCTTCTAAAACACAGCATCGTGTCTCTATAAAAAAAAATGCATTTATAATCTTTGCCCAAATATTTAACTAGCGTATCTTGGTTCCATATATTACGATAATTATATTGAAGAATTACAAACTTATGTTGGCACAATTTTTTTGTCTACTAGGAAACAACGGAGTAATTAGAAGAAAAAATTTGAACATAAATTAATGGCGGAGATTCACATACCTAGCAAAGATGTCAAGAGTGAAAGTAGCAGCGGTATCGGAGCGTTGCCTATTCGAAGAAAACGCTCGTTCTTCGATTTAAACGAAGAAGCCGTGGATGATGGAGATGATCATGTGATACTGATAAGTGAAGGCCTTTGTGGTGAAATAAGTAACAATGAGATATCATCACAAGAAGGGAATTTGAGTAGCAATAATAATTCCAGTGAAGAAGGAAAAGGGCGTGGAAGTACGGTTAGACAATATGTTAGGTCGAAAATGCCTAGGCTTCGTTGGACTCCTGATCTTCATTTATCTTTTGTGCATGCTGTTGAGAGGCTTGGAGGGCAAGAAAGTAAGTGTGGCTCATTTCAATCTTATGAACATATATTTGCATTATTGCATAATGTAATGTGGATTTTATCTAATTTTATTACCTCTGGAAACCAATGAAACAAGTTATGATTTGTGTACTTGTGGAGCTCAAGTGTGAGTGACTAGTCAAACATCAATCATGAATATGCTAAATGTTGGATATAGAGACAACTTGTATACCTGATATCTTTAGATTTTGAGTGGAGATGGTGTATCTTTTTGTCTTGTAGTTTTGAGACTGATACGACCTCTTTAGATGAAGGATTTGTGAGTAAGTAGAGTGCAACTTGATTACATTCAGTTATTTCCCTTTCCCTAATTTTATGGTTCAACTTATTTCCTTTCCTAAATTTATGATGTAGTAGGGAACCAATTCAGATATGTTGAATAATAACAAGGTTTCCCTTTCTTTCCTAATTTCTCATCTATTTTCTCTCTAGGAGTTGACACTCACTCGAAGAGTGCCCTTTCCTTCACTCTAAGATAAGTAGAGTGTATTGGAGACATTGATCCTTTGGTGTTCACGACGCTATACTGAACTCCCCGACAATATTGATCTTTGAATTCTATCTTAGTTATGGTTTGTGGGCGTGTATTTTTTATAGACAAATGTTAGTGGATAATTTCTTAATAGGAGAGAAAATTTGTTAGCAACATAATTGATCCCCTGACCTATTCTTGATACTCCTTCAACGTCCCAAATCATACCTATAATAATATGAACTACATCTTCAGACCATTTTTGGATCCTTACCTCAACTGTTTTTCCTTTTTGTGTTTTCTGTTTATATGAGTTGAAGTAATTGTTATACTTATTTAGATATAGACCCCCTTATTCTTTGATCTATTTATTTTGAGGGTTTTTAGTTAACAATATTGGATACTTGTTATAGGAGCAACACCTAAGTTGGTTCTCCAGTTGATGAATGTGAGAGGACTTAGCATTGCACATGTCAAGAGTCATTTGCAGGTAATAAATCTATGCATGTATAGAAGTTGATTATTTTTTTTTTGTTGTGGTGGCCGGAGTCTGAGCCCTGGACCTTACATATATTATGCATTGTCTCTACCAATTAAGTTAAACTCACGAAGACGTATAGAAGTTGATTTATGCACAACACTAATGTTACTTAATTTAGAGTACATGTTTCATTCTTTTTATTTTTAATTCACTTTCTTGTAACGTTTTAATTATGGTTTTTTTGGAGGTTCAGATGTACCGGAGTAAAAAGCTTGATGAGTCTGGCCAAGGTATATTTCAGAACCTTAATATTGTTAGCAAAATCATGTTTTACACCAAGTGTGCCTATTCGATGTTTCCAAGGGTTTTAAACATCACATGCATGATTTTATATTTATTTTTGTTTTATTTTCAGTTTTGTCCCAAAAAAATAGAGCAATGCAAGGAAGGCATCACATTTTAGATATGTATGGAAGATTCAATGTACAAGGACACTTTGGTGTTGAAAACAACTATTTGCAGCCATCGTCTCCTCTACTAAAACAACCATCATATAATGAAATCAAAGCTCATGACACTTCAAGGTATAGTATATAAAAAAAACTTTAACATTATTTATATTTTTATGCACTACAAATGTAAAAAATAAAATAAAATTCCATGCACATTAACTGATGTGGTTGGAATACAACATTAAATATGTCTGTAGAATTATATTTTGATGTACACTTCTGAACCCTAAAGTTTGGGTATGATATCCCAACATTCAATCATTTAATGTCATTTTTTTTTTATATTTACCTATTTTAAATTAATTTTACGATACCCTACAAAACTTTAGGGTAGTAAAGCATTTTCCAAATATTTTGCACTATTAATAATCTAAAACAGTACAATACAATTTTTCTTTTATAATTATTATAGTGAAAATTTGAAATAAAATAAAAACATTTAAAACATGGATATGAAATTAATTTTGATAATTCTTTAATGTTTAATTTTGTAGATTTCATCAGAGTGGGCTTTTCAATAATAATCACGTGATCTTCAGATCAAGTTCAGTGTGGGACAAAGATTTTTCACATCTATTTGATGTAAAGGATGCAATTACAAGAAATAATATTGCACCTATTAGGTCTAGCCAAGTAAGTCAATTACTACCCGAATCAAAAAGCTTATCTCGAGGGGATGATAATGGTGCAAAACATTTTCCATGGAGCACCTATTCTAGTTCTATCAATTATCAACGTAGCTCTGAGTACACAATGTTTGGTCCTGAGGTAATTTTTTAGGTCCTTCTATAAGTTTTTAAGTGAAATTTATTTCAGATAGATATACTTAACTATATAGGGCCAACTCTATGGTACATAAGGAACAAATCTTTTGCAACATGTACAAAGTTATTTCTATCATTAATTGGATCAATAAATCTCTAACTAAACTAAATGAAATATGATGTGATATAATAATCCAATGATAAAGAAATCTCGTGCATGATGCGATACTAATTTGTTTGTGCACATTTGACAAAACCTAACTATAGTTCGTGTGTATCATATTAGTGTAAGGTTCTAAAGATGTTTTTTTCCCTAAAATATCTTGTCTTTTGAAGTTCATTTTTGTATTTTGCACTAGTTAAAAAAGTGTTGTTTCTTTTGAATTTTAGGTACACGATAAAAAAGATCCAATGCAAGAATCCATGCATCATACTCAAGTATCAAAGCAAAGTCATGTCACAACCAAGTTTAAAAAGTTGAATGAGAAGAAAGAGTCATCAAATTTCCTAAAGCTAAAGCTAAGTCGAGATTCAGAAAGTGTTAAGGATCAAGAAACCAATACGATACTTTCTCTTTCATTGTTCTCATCATCCTCCAATTCAAAGTGATGAGAAACAATATTAATGAAAAACACACATAAAAGACCATGTTGAGATAGAAGAGTATTGATCATGTGTTTACAAATTGTTGTGCACATGTATGTTATGTCATTTGGGCTGAGTACTTAAGATCTGACCATGTCAAATAGAGCATTGGAGTGAGATCTTTTAAGTACTTGCTTTATTGGACCACATTTATATATGCATGCAAGGACTTTTTTGTGAATTTTTGAACAAATTCATTTGGCTATTGTTATATAAAATTTTTCTGAAATAGAAGTGAATGTCATGGGAAGTAGATTGAAATGATTGTGAAACATTTAGCATGTAGTTCCTACAATAATATTATCCACTCGGGCTATTCTTGGAGTGATGAGGATTAGTTTAAATAATTCTTCCTTTTGTTGAGGATGATTAAAATCAGAATGATATTAAGTTAATGAAAATGTATTATGTGACTCATTGGGTGATGGAGCAAGTTGTGTGGACTTATGCATGCCTTGTGGCTTGGTAGACTTTGGTTTGGTTAGTGCATACTAGTTTGTAAGATTTGAAAGTGCAAAAGAGATTGTACAAACAAGAAATTCATTTACTGGTTTGGAGTATTATATCATGTTGCTTGGATTTTAAATTAAAAAACTTATTTTAATGACGGCACAAACTCATTTCAGAGAAGCTAAACACATAACAATGTATCATTTGATTATTTAAAAATAATGCAAATTTGGCAAAATGTGTCGAAAACCTATCAAGCTATTTTTGAACGTGCGCGTAAGTTGTTACAAGGATGGAAGGAAGCAAATATGTGTAAAGCTAGGCTGGGGGAGGGCGAACAGAAGCCTGTTATGCATGCTGTCAGCACCGTATCAGCCGACAGGAGCAGCAGTTCAGCGATGGGAGAGGGCGAACAGCAGTTTGTTACGCATGCTGTCAGCACCGTATCAGCTGGCAGCAGCAGTTCCGCGCAGCAGCAGCACATCAGGTGGCAGAAACTAGGCAGGGGAAGGCTTAAGTGTAATGTCGACGCGGCATTATCGTGTTCCTTGAATGTTATTGGTGTTGGTATGTGTATAAGGGACGAAGCTGGACAGTTTGTGGCAGCCAAGACACTACGGTCTAGTCCTATATGTGAATCGGGTATAGGTGAAGTTTTGGGCCTCTCATACGCTATCCAATGGGTACATGAGCTGCAACTCACTAATGTCGACTTTGAGATGGATGTGAAAAGGGTTGGAGATTATTTCAACAATTTTAATCCCTTCATATTCAGCGCTTTCATTGGAAGAAATTTCAACAGATAAGGTTTGTGTTTCTGATGCAGAGCCGAAAGTCCATTCTGCAACACATTGATAAAGAATAAGCTCGCGCGCGCACACATAGACACACACAGTGATTCAAATGCCATTATCATCAGATCAAAAGTTATTTTAATTAACCATATTAAATATGTTTTTAGTCCCTATAATATATCAACTTTTCGTTTTAGTCCCTCTAAAATTTTTCTTCAACTTTTAGTCCCTATAAAATTTTCAATTACTACTTTTAGTCTCTATTTTTAAGTTAATTTTAGTATTTTTTTAATGAAATTGTGCAGAAATGTGTAGGATATTGTAAAAATATTTCCCAAAAAAAAATTATAATTTTTTAAGAAAACATAAATTTAATATGAATTTTTAACCATAAAAATATAAAAATTCATATTAAATTCATGTTTTCTTAAAAAATTCTAAATTTTTTTGGGAGAGATTATTATAATATTATGAATTTTTCTGAAAAATTTTATTCAAAAATATGAATTCTACATATGAGTTTACTTTAAAAGAGGGACATGAAATTTTTTTGAAAGAGTAAAACGAAAAGTTGGTAATTTATAGGGACCAAAAACATATTTAACACTACAAAATATAATCTTCCGTGTTTGTATAAGTCTGGTGTATTTATATCTCTCAAATTAAATCGATATCATGATGCATGAAAAAGTAAGTGAATCACCTATTCATAAATCACTAAGGCTATTGGAGATGAAGTGCGTTAGTTATTAGTTGGTATTGATTACTAATTAGCTAGTACCTATAAATAGGTTTAAGGTAGTCAAAGTGTATTCAACTTTCTTGTATTGTAGTATAATTCTACTTCATCAATACACAAGAATTTTAACTTTTCTTCTCCTTCTTCCATGGATGTCGTATTTTATAATTTTGTTAAGGAAAGTAAAATTAATAGGTTTGTATTGTATTCAACGATATTTTAACTTTTCATCATTTTCTAATGCAATATTTCTATTTTTAATCTCTTAACCGATGTCATAAGGGCACTCTTTAACATTTCTCTTTTGTTAATTCGTAGAAATTATAGATAAGCATTTGTAGTGAATGGACGCGATTAGCAAGTAGTAAAAAAGAAAGAATTAAAATGACCTAATCACTTTTTAATCTTGAATTTAATTTAATCAAAGTATTTTATTTTTTGTTCATTCAATCTATATGCTAAGCCTTGGTCTTAGTGATTCATAAATCGCGATGAACGTTTTCAATGGAATTTTGGGCAAAATTTTGGAGAATATAGATGACGGAAGGAGACGAAACAAAGGGTGGTTATAAAGAGAGCACACAACCGGGTATTATTTAATGGGTCGTGTTAATCGGTGCTCCGAACACTGGTTAATGTATCTAAAAAAGGAAAAATTAAATTAAAAATGACACTTTTTTGACTTTTGAAAAATTGATTATTACACAATTTCAATGCAAAAGTTAATATATTTGTTGTTTAAATAGACAAACACATCCATTTCTATCTAACACTAGTCTCTGTTAAATAACTCCTCTAATTTCACTCATCCTCACACTCACATTTTGACTTATCCATTCTGCTGGGCAATCTTCGTCCACTATTGCAAATGTATTCATGAAAATTTTATTTTAATTAAGCATAACTTTATTGACCGATAATTATGTCCTTTATTTGTTTACACGTGATCAAAGTTTTATATCGATTGTGAAAAGATACAATTCATATTTCTCAGCTAAATTGACTTTGATTGTAAATAATTGCCTTTGATTGTGAATTCTAGCAAATTGAGTGGTAGTTTTGGGATTCAACTGATTAGTTTATTCAAATTCATCTTGAATGTTTGTGACAGAATTCACGGTGTTTGGGAGAGATCCAGATAGACAATTGTATGAAAAGATTCTAAGGATTTGAGTGTAGTTATGGAAAAAGAATCATCAAACTGATAATGAATTGGTTTTTGGAATGTTACGATTTTAAGGTTCAAAAGGGAAGAGATTGAAGAGGAAATTGAGTCAAAGGAGCCGTAAAAAAATCATTAAACAGAGGCTAACATAGTTAAAAACTAAAAAGGATGTTGGTGTTAAGTTAAAAACTAAAAAGGATATTAGTGTCATTTAAGAATACCTAAGTGCGGTGAATGTAATTTATCTTAAAAATTGAAGTTGTTCAAATATCATTACACCCATCCCTCACAACAAATAGTATGCTCATGTCACTCGATATGCTCATGTGTATGTACTCTCCATCTTTTTTTTGATAGAAATTTGTACTCTCCATCTTAAAAAGTGTTATAGTTGAGTTAATTTTAATAATAATATAACATGTTATATATATACACACATAAAAATATTACTAAGTTGTAAATTACGAAATGTACACCTTTTCATTTAAACCAAAAAGCCATTTTTTACTATTTGGAGTCATTATGAAATGAAGGACAATTTGTAATTACAATGTAAATTTATTATAATTACGATGTAGATTTGGAAAACAAATTACCTTCTTCGTCCCTTAATATTAACACATTTCGTTCGTGAATTAAATTCAAGAAATCAATTATCAAATTGAGATTTGAACTATTTTTGAGTTATTCGGTTCAGTCTCGAAACTTAAAATTTTGAATGACTTAAAACCTATGAAGCACGGATACTCTAAAATGGAGACGTACCCGTATCGTATACGTATTGGATTCCGATACATCGCGGATAGTCTCGGATACGTACCCACGGAGTATCGGAATTAATTATTTTAATTTAAAATGTATATTTTATCGAATACTTATAAGATACTCGACAAATACAAACATATACTTATAAGATACTCCACAGAGACGTATTGATCTGGAAAAAAAAGTGAAGGGTAAAAAAGTGAGACTGTGTTGTGAAAAATCAATCGAGATGTATATGATTCAATTTAAGATATGAATCACTATAATTGTTTTTCGATTAACTAACTAAAAATTATGTTTTTGCTGGACGAAAGTAACGAGATAAATGAGATTCAATCAATCAACATTAAACAAACTTCGTTTTGAGTTGTTTTATTGATGCATTTGTTAATATCCTAACATATGAATGAAAATAGAATATAATTTATGCGAAAAATTTATATTTTTTTATTTTAATCACATGTATTATTTTGTGTAAATTGAGACTTTTATGATTTGGTTTTGCTAGAAGACACTCATTAAGGTGTCTTTTAGCAATCGACACCTCAAGGTGTGATTATCCACTTTTTAGTTATAACTTGCTAAAAAACACCTTAATAAAAATTAGCTGGTGTCTTTTAACAAATGTCTATAGAATAACTTGTTAAAAAAAACACCTTCATAAAGGGTTTTTTCTAGCAAAACCCTTTATGATTATATAGTATTGAAGAGTAATTAATACTTATTTTTTTTAAAGTATTTTACATGCTTATAAATTATAATATAAATATTTTGTTAATGTATTCTACCTCTATCATATCTTAATTTTAAAAATTTTGCGTATCCACGTCGTACTCGCTAGGGGTGTTCGTGAGTGGATTTGAGTTGGGTTTGGCCAAACCCAAAACCAAACCAAATAAGGTACTCTGGTTTAGGTGAGGTAAAATAACCACCCGTTATACTATTGGGTGGGTTTGGACAAACCCACTAATTTTTGGGTTGGATTGGGTAATGGGTTACCCAACTTTTTTTTTTTTAATATTAAATAACTAAATGACAAGTCCTCGTAATTTTGTTTTAAAATAGTACTCTACTTTTTAATTTTTTTTTAAAAATGTTTAACTTATTTTACTATAATTTTATGCATCACAAAATATCAAATAATAAACTTCATCATAAAATACTTGGAACGAAATAAAATTGTATGACATAAAATTGCATTAATATCAAAATAACTAAAAAGTGCAACATATTAATCTATAACTATATTATGTTTTGATTTTCAATATATAGGGTACAACGTGTATGTTTTGGAAATATAACTTTCTTCTACCGTATGAAAATAAAGATAAAAAATATTAACATTACAGTGTAAGTGAGTTTTTTGAATTTGAGTCTGGTTTTACCCGAAACTCATTTATTTTTATGGATTTTTCAATTTTTGAAACCATATTCACCCAATTATTCAACCCAACCCAACCCAACCCATTTTTTATATTTTTTGAATGGGTTTTACCGCATTTTCTGAATTGCCCCAACCCATAAACACCTCTAATACTCGCACACGTGCTAGGTATTCGGACTTCATAGCTTAAAACAAAACGCAACCTGAGACAGTATGATTAAAACAATTTGCTATCCCACCTCCCCAAGCCTAGCTGGATTTTGGACACACAGTGCTATAATAATAATCCGTGACCACTGACACCAACACTACTTCCCATATGTTTTCACATTAAAAATATAAACGACAATATTCTGACAAACCCACAACTCTCTCCTACATTCATCAATCATTTCAATGCCCAAATTCCAATACCCAATTTCAAGTTAAAATATTCTTTATTGAACAAGTAAATTATTTACAGAAAAAATGACTTTATAAAGAAAAAAAGAATCTTTCTCTATGCACTTCCATCAAATCAAAACTTGCCACCTCATCAATGGACCCACCACCCTAAAAATACAAATATATATCTACTCTATGTCTCCTAGGGTCCCACCATCAGAATTCCTTCTGAGCAATAAATGCCAAAGAAATTCATAGCTGTAATCCACTTTATAGTTGTCATTGCCAATGCCAACGCATCCACGTAGGAAACTCAGCTTCATTCGCTGTCAAACTTCTAACCCAATAACATTCCACCACGTGTGAATTCACAATTGGCCAGAAACCATGGACCTACGGTAGGACCTACCAAGTTTCTGACTTAGACTAAACAATACTTGCCACGTGGCATCCCCTTCTTGGACCTGACTGTTAAAAAGTAGGGCCTGTCTTGTTTTTGGGTCCCACAGATTCTTCTGAATTTGAGTAAGGTTCGTCGCGGCCACGCGCTTGAGAATTTTGTCGAGTTTTCCTACGTCTTTCTCTGCCACTGTGAGAGATATTTCTGGCCATTTCACGGTGGAGGAAAATGGCAAACGAATTCCGTCTGCGATTATAACAGGCACACAGCCTAATGCGACCGATTCTACAAGTCTTGGACTCCATGGCGCCCACCCTAGCGGACATAGACAAAATACCGATCGTGCGATTTCCATTTGGTAACCTGTGAATCTATGTCTTTGTAGATAAAATCTCCGATCACCGTTGAATTTTCTCCATATCTCGGTTCGCACTCGCCTTCACAAATAAAAAACACAGTCAATTTCATGAATTCATCAATGGTTTCCAAAATATCAATTCACAAAGGCAACTAATGTTGTCACAATCACAGTACTTATTTGATAATCCAAATAATTACATTCAAAAGATTTTCATGCTATATCAATCAAAGTGAGGTCGCATAATCATATCAAAAAAAAAAAAAAAAGCCTTCGATATTGCCTTTCAATGAGTTTAATAGATTTTTACATTACATCCAAATGTGTATATTTGTATGAAAAATGCTAATATGACCATGCACGTGTTAATAACAAAATATAAAAATATTGTATTAAAATATGTTCAATTAGTTGCTTAAAATATTTTTTTCAATATTAAATTTTTATTTTTGAATTTCTTAAGATGTTTTTTTTTATAAATAAGATGTGTTTTTAGGACAATCTTTTTACGGTATTTATTAAAAAATGTAATATTAAATTCATGGTGTATTTGACGTAATCATAATGAGCATAATTTAAGTAAAGTTGACCCCGTGAATTTAACTCAATTGACAGGGACATTACATAATTTATTCAGGAGTCGGAGTTCAAACTCCGAATACCCCACTTCTCCACAATTAATTGTGTAAGTTATACTACTAGATCAGAATGAAAAAAAAAAGTAAAAGCTACATTATGGACAGAGTCTATACTTCAAAAATTTAAATCATGACATTTTTTACAAAAATTTCAATCATTTTGGACAGAATCTATACTTTAAAATTTAAATCATAGCATTTTTAACAGAAATTTAAATCATGTCATGATCACCATAATTTCATTAAAATCATTCCCTCATAAAAAATAATTTCATTAAAATCACCTTAATTTAAAACGTGTAAAAAAGTCATTAATTATTAGTTAATGATTTTATTGTAGGGTAGATAGAGATTATTACTTGCTGTAATAGCGTCCACTGACGTTTTTAGGATGAACTTCCATTTTCCCTCTAAAGAAAGCCCAAATATCTCGCCGTCCGTTCACCGGAGCTTTCTCAAGCGTCCTCGAAACTTTCTCCGGCGAGACGTAAGGTGGTATAACCACATTCTCAACATTTTGACAAGGATGTTCATATTCAACCCCAAATGTCTGCAACACAATTGAATTCTTCAATATTTGTGGTATTCCATCACTCATTGCCTTATCCTCCTTCACAAATAAAAAATTCAAAATTAATTAGCATGTTTAAACATAACTTTATAAATTGAATGTTGATTATCACGGTAAATATCTCAGAATCAAGATTAACCATGTGTTGACATTCAAAAACTACTTTAGTTTAAACAAAATTACTAGAATTCATCGTGATTCTGACAAATTCACTGTGATATCAAACATGCACGACAATGTTAGAGTACTCACCAGGGTATGGAAACATGCCCCAAAATCATGAGAAGCGACGAAAACATGGTCGGATCCTCCGCTTCGATTCCAAAATGGATATTCGGTGGAGACGAGCTCAACTGCGGAGGAAATAAGAGCACGGGCATGTCCAATTGCCGGAAAACCATTAACAGTGCTGAAGTTGCAAGAAACATAAACAGGAACAAAGAAGAAATCAGCTTCATAAGGGTCAAAAGTTCTCACATCACTTTTCAACAATGCGGTGTGAATAGCAACTTCGGAAGCAAACAAATGTGTTTTACACCTCCCATTTACAAGCCAATCATTGTTGTATTTTGAAGGTAGCTCATAAACAAAAACCTTCAAATTTTTCAACATATCTAATGAGTTATGAGAAACAACGTTGGAATTAGAATTTGAGACAATGGTTGTTTTTGTTGTTATGTCTTGTGGGTCATTGGTGATGAGGTAAGAGGTGAAGAAATAAAGAGAAAGAGAAAACCAAAGAAGCCATTTGTAATATGTAAAAAAGAAACATGTTTTATGATGGTCTTGTTGAGGTTTTGTGTTATGTTTGTTCATGAGTTTCATTCTAACATAGAATCCTTTGTTCTTGAGGGGAGTCTTTAGTTCCAACATTTGAATGATATTTTTAGAAATAAAAGAAGGGTTTGAATTTGAATGAGTAGTTGAGATTGAGCTTTCGGTTATTGGTGTAGGAAGAAGTGGAAATGAAGGAAAAAACAAGAGAAGAAGAGGAAGGTATGAGTTTGTTGGGAAATCGTTTTAGTAACAAAAATAAACAATTGTAGGAGTAAGTTATAATTTTGTTTGTGTTGGGATTTTGTTTTTCTCCAAACCCAATTATTGAAGGGAATGGGAAAGACAGAGTAGAGAAATGGGGAGAAAAGGGAGAGATTATTGTTTTGTTTTTTTGAGTTTCAGAAGTCACGTGGTTGCCTTATGGGGACCTATAATGGATCAGAATGTAACCCGGCGGGTGTATCGGTTACCATATGCTGCTTTTGCTCCTCTCACTAATTAACATTATGTGCTTCAACTTGCATTTTATGTGTGTGTGTTTTTTATTTTATTTTTTATGTTCTTGGCCCTCTAAAAAAAATAAATTATAATCCTCGTATAAGTGACTTTAATATGGTTATAATTACATATAATTATGATTAGCAATTGAAGAATTATTCGGTTGATAAGAAGTTGACTTATCCATATAAACGTGGTTCAACTACGAGCGTGAGAACATCTTTAGTAGATGATTTATAAGTATATTTATGAGTGCTTATTTAAAAAAAAAAATTATGATTAAAATCAAACAATTTTTGTGATCAATCAATTATGATCGACTCATATAGAAAAAAAATTAAAATGTGAGTATATACGATATTTTTTTTAAACAGTGTATATATGCATATTTGTATATATGATTTTTTTTTTTTAACAAAAAAAAAAGTATAATGGGGCGAAAAAAACCATATAATGTGAGTATATATGAATTAAATCATTTCTTTATGATCAATATTTTTTTTGTTTACATTTTTATGATCAATGTTTTAAAAATGAACCAACCAAGACCGCTTACTTGTTCAATCATCTCTATGTGTGTGAGTAACCTCTATACACTTTATGTTGATGGATAATGTAGTGATCAACTATATATTTGATGAACCGTATTCTCACCACATGTTCGAGAAACTAAATTATTGAGTAAACCGTCAAAATGGCCTTTGAGTTTATAGAGTGCTTTTGAGTCTGGTCTCTAAGATTATAAACTACAAAGAACAATTATGTGTCCTAATCTTTGTGTGTCTTTTGTCTTTTTGTTTACATTTTATCTTCCTCCTTGTTATGTTGAACATTGCGAAGAAGAAGAAAAATGTTCCCCATCGTTTTGGTTGCTAATATTACCCTTAGTAGACACATCATCTTCGTCAACAATGTTTAGCAGCGAACATCGATGGAATGATGAATTTGAGAAACATTTTACAAAGTGAATGACAAAATTGAAGTATTTATATTAACAAATACTAAATTGAGAACGCCATAGAAAGTTAAGAACCATTCTAGTAGTTTATCCTAAATTACTTGTAAATTGTGTCGCATCGGTATATAATTTGCTTTTTGCTCTTATAATTTTTTTCTCTTATTATGTTTGTTGATATTATTGTGGAAAATGTTAACGAGTGTCTAATACTCTTAAAGAGTTTTAAATGATAAATTTTTATAAAACTTTATGTATCCAATACATTGTAAATATTCATTATTATACTCTAATATGAAATTCGTCATTATGGTATATAATCAGCCTAACATGATCTCACGATCTCACTGGAAGAATATGGTACAGCTAATGAGACCGATTTCATGTGGTTGAATGAATGAAGACCATATATTATATCGCAATTTGAAGCAATGCAATTATAAATAGCAGAATAAAACAGGACATGAAGGTCTTTTAGCTTTTAAAAAACCACAAACTTTCCTGTTTCTTATAATTTATAAGTGAAAGTTGGATAAGATGCTTACCAAAAAAAAGCTCGTATCACATCTTAGATTTATAGCAATTAATGAACATGAACTTGCACATGCATTAAACAAACAGTTGGAAAGTTCGAAATGTGATTGGAATTTGGAATAAATGGAATAATATTAGTAGAAGGGTATGGAGGTTTGACAGTGAAAGATTTAAAAAAACTAAAAAAGTAACGATAAAAGTTCATACCCAAAGATGTTGTGGACCTAGCACTTACAAAGGTCGATGTGAAACAACACTTCTTTATACTTTAACGTAAATTAATACTATGATATAAGGAAATTAGGAATAGTAATTAGTATCAACATCAATATCAATCTAAGTTCAAATATCTCAATTTAAATCTATAAAATATGTTACAATCTAAAAAAAATAATATTTGGAATCATTATATGTTCGATGAAATTAACCTAGCGGCAATAATTCACTTTTTAAAGTGAACAAGTTAGGTGTCCGAGGTTCGAAATATGTTCCATATATATAACGATACATTGTTACTGTCAACTGAGGTAGGTTCGCGGTGATTTGGCTTATTTATATGACCCTATAAGCAGTGGCGAAGCCATGATTATTATAAAGTCTGGGAGAAAAATTGCAACACATTTATAGGGGTTTACATAAGAAATTGCAAACAAATAATCAAAAAATCTAAAGAAATTGCCCAATTTTTAGGAGTTTATATAAGAGATTTAGAGAGATTTAAATAAGAAATTGCAAAAAATTTGGGTCAGAGTCCGGGCAACTGCCCAGGCTCGCCGGACCTTAGAATTGCCCGTGCCTATAAAGAAACTTGACGTGGAAATGGGACCACATGCAAGATTAAATGGGGAGTAAGTTGTACAACACTGATAGGCACGTTATATGTTTTTACAAGTTTGGTAGAGATATAAATATAGAGCATAAATGTAGATATACATGATCATGGTTCGTGGCAACGTTATTGTCTACATGTTATCATTTATCAAAGATAATTCCCATGTTAGGATGTTCCCCGTTAAAATCGGTACATTCAAAGACTCACATACATGATTAAAATTATATCCATTTGACTGTTTAATTTGTGGCACTTGGAGTTAAGTAATGTTCATTTTACATAAACTTAGATTTGTGCATGGCCAATATTCCTCATAATGAACAAAGATCTTTTGATCAAGTTGAAAGTAATCAGTAATATATATGGCAATGAACTGAGAATTGGAAAGATAACTCCAAGAGGAGCTGGAAAATTAAAGGTCCTAGCATTTTTGTATATACATTGACTTGGTCCCTACAACAATGTGGTCTTAGCTGTGTGAGCACATGCACAAACGAAGCAAAAGATAGGACATGAGTCCCCGCTAGACATACATACTATAGGGAATAGTTCTGCAATATATAGATAGAATATTCCAAATTATTACTACTCTGTGTTAGGTGGTTGACAAACACGCCGGTCCGCCCCGTGACTAACCCGTAAAAGTAGGGCACATGGCGGCGTGAATGGTCGAGTTGAAACTTTCATCCTTTCTCATGGCAAGTTGACGGGTTGGTCCATAAAAAAAATGTTTTGGACATTTGCATTTCATGAAAATGATAGTACTAACAACTAATTATCATTAATTTTAACAAAAACAAAAAAAGATGCTGGCAAATTAAACATGCATCCACACCGGCTACTAAATGACCAAATCAAATATGATATTGAATGTGCCCCAATCAACAATTAAAAATGATCCAAAAAAACAATAAAAAATTATATCATAAAAATAAATTAGTGCTTAAATAATAATCTCAATACAGTCTAGTTAAATTAAAGGGTTTTTCTATCATGTGCAAATTTATACATGTTAAAAAAATTAAAATGATAAGTTTGTCTTGAAACTTATGTATTTTATATTAAATATATAATTTTTTAATAAATATTTATTGTTTTTCAATAAAAATTTACTACTTTTAGTTGCCTTTAACATGTACAATATTGAACATATTAGACAAACCCTAAATTAAATCCAACATAATCACAATAAGTCTATGTTTCTCCAACAAACAAAACAAATTCAAATGATAACATTCTTTGAACTGATCTAGCAAGCCAACCCACCTTGTGTTTTCTTACGGGTTTCAAATAATAAACATGATTTAACAAAGATCAAGACTTCATACCGAAAATTTTATAAGAATGTAAACATGCCACTTTTTTTTTTTTATAAGGGCTAAAATCATAATTTAATATACTTATATGAAACAAAAACTTATATAATTATCAGATCGGTGAAGTCTTTGAACACATAAAATAAATAAATAAATAAAGTGACATAGGATTAGGATCTCCCTATCCAAAGCCACAACGAGGGCTAATATAGGAACTTCCATCTTCCCATCGATTTAAACAAAATACTCACATTTTCAACACAAATCATAATTCAATTAACCCGCCTAGCATCAAAACGAGCCACAGCATCACTACCCTAAGATATCTCCAATCAATTTAACTTGGTCATGGACTTTACTCATATCAATCTTTATGGTCACCTCCCCTTAAGTCTCAACCACCATTACTCTATATTCTTCAGGTAATGAATAATTTCTATATCTACCATGGCATTATCAAGAGTCAAACAACCTGAAATAAATTCAGATTGAATATAAGTTATACACTTATCAAGATAATCTTCTAGCCTATTTGCAATTTTTTTTAAACAAACTTATAAATCACATTAGATAAACATATGGGGTGTCAATCCTTCGTGAATAATGGATTATCTTATTTAGGAATCAATGCAATATTAGCATCATTCAAAGAGGGGGAAATAACATCTCTCCAACCATTGGTATGTTGCTCGGAACATATCACCACAATCCTGGATTGAAGCCATGTGGTCCTTGACTCCTTGTATCTTGTGCGCATTCACATCTCTAAGAGTGCAACAATTCTCTATTATTCGCCTATGATATGCATGGAGACATGGCATTAATAACGGGAGCATACATGCCAATCCTTCCTTGAGAAAAATCCTGAAAATATTTCTTTGCTACACCATGGATTTGCAATTGATGGTACCTTCAATATTCTGAATTTCCAAATCATTTTCACCTTGTTCCTACTAGTTGCCAAAGCGTACAAAAAAAGTGTGAATTAACGTCAGCATGTCACAACCAAAAAACTTTTGCTCTTCGTCATCTCCAAAATACTTCCTCATGGACGATCAATGAAGTGAGTCTCCTCTTCTTCGCTTCAAATTGTTGAACACCAACTCCATCCCTTCTCATTCTTAATCTCTCCAAATTCACCTGGCATATGTCAATGTCTTATTTGAAGTGCATATGAATCCTTCTACTTGATATTCGCAAATGTAACACCTCAATATTTTGTTACATTGTATATGTTTTCTTAGTAATTTTATTGGGTATATTTTTAATTAATATTAACCCCTTAGTTGATTTTACTTAATTATTTATTTGGTTGTGATCTCCATTGCTTTTAATTTACTATATTTAATTAAACAATAAGTGATGTTATATATTTGTTTAGGGGTGCAAATAACAATGAGATTAGTTGGGTTGGTAAATATTAGGATTTTCTTATTACCAGCAAATTTGAAGATATACCTCCCTTGTTGCTAGCAAATTTAGAACCTTATCAAAAGTTCTTTCATAAAAAATTATTATTTTTTAATATGAAATGAATTACATATAAATTTCTAAACTTCCAAAAGTTCAAGATAAAAGTAATAAAAATCTAGACCTAGAAATTACATTTTTGCAGAGGATTTTTTTATAATGTGCAACATGGTTGAAAAAAATCATTCAAAAATTTAAAAGTTAAGAATAATCAAACAAATTTAAATTTAGCATGGACTAAAATCCATGTTAAAACTTTTATAGAGACCCAAACATGCCACTTTTTTTATGAGGACTAAAAACAAATTAGGACTAAAAACAAATTTTCATATATTTATAGGGACTAAACGCTTATTTAACCTTTGATAAAAAAGGGCAGAAAGAAGAAGGGATTTACATGGTGTTAAAATTTGTAGAGGAGCATCGTGTATTATACATTTTTTATTTGCAGATGACTTTTTTTTTACAGAGCAAAATAGAGAAGTGGATGATATTAAGAGAATCCTAACAATTTATGAAGCAGCTTTGGGGTAGCAAGATAATTTCTAAAAGTTTTAAATCTTTTATAGAAAACAAAAAAGAAGATGATACACTAAGAACCAAACAATTTCAATTTTGGAGGTCTCTATATTCTTGGGGACATGTCGATATATGGGGCATGGGCAAGGTTTTTTAAAGTGCAAAGTGGATGCATCCTTTTCCTTGCATTCGAATAAAGTTGGAATAGGTGTATGCATAAGAGATGAGATGAGATTATCTGTTGGAGCAAGAACAGTTTGGTTGGAGCCTATTCTTTTCGTTCCTGCGGGCGAGGTAAGGGCACTTCTCACTGCAATGTGTTGGATCAAAGAGCTTGGATTTGCTACCGTTATTTGCTTCATTGATTCTAAGATTGTAACTGATGCCTTCAATGATAATAGGCAAGATTATTCTGATGCTACTTTATTTAATAATATTGTAATACAAGCATTGCTCTTGTGTGTGTGAGAGAGAATCAATAGTAGTATAAAACTATATCATAGTATTCATCTGCATGCACCTGTCATTAATAGCATTTGAAGATTTATGGATTATCCTTAGGTTTTGACTTTTTTATCATATCTTGAGGGATTGACACAATTGTGCAATCTTGCTAGGTAAATGATCAACTTGGTTGGAATGTTGCAAGTTGCAACCTATCTTGGAGTTTCATGGGAACTTGGTTTGCTCGTTCTTAGCTTTTGCTTTTTCTTTCCTTTTATAAGAAAATGATCAACTTACACGTCCATTAACTATTAAAACACTTGAATCACTGAAAAGAAATCTAAAACAAAGTGAAAACTATTTTTAAAATTTTGGTGCTTTCCTATTCTGTGATGAAATTAGAAACGTTTTTACTCCTCTAATTTTTTTTTTTCCAGATACTCCTCTAATTTTTATGCTAAATTAGAATATATACTAAGTTGCCACCAAATAATCCTTTTTTTTTTATAGCAAAAGCAAACTTAGTGCATTTCATTCATAAATAAAGAGTATATAGATGGTACATCATTGAAAGTATAGGGGTTAGAGTGAGATAATGATGCTCTAGTAATAGTATGAGCAACCCTATTAGCTTGCCTCTTAACAAACGACACTACATAGTTGGGATTACTAGACAACCGCCTACGACATTGGGATACAAGATTACCAAACTCACTAATGTGAACAGCAGGAGATGTAAGGGCGTCAATAAGAGACTTACAATCTGTTTCAAACAATACAGTATGCATTCCATTTGAGATTGACGTCTTTATAGATTCAAGTAAAGCGATAGATTTAGCTTCTAGAACAGTGGCAAATGAGAGTAAGAATCCTGAATTACCAAGCAAAAGTTGTCCAAGGGAGTTTCTAAAACACATGCCATATCTCATAATGGTGTTATTATCAAACATTGTTGCATCTACGTTGCATTTTGTTGTACCTGTTGGCGGTTTCACCCAAGAGGAAGTATGCGTCAGATTTTGCTCTTGATGTTTTGTTCTTTGCATACAACTCCGTTCTTGGAGGGTGTCTCTTGCATGAGAGATGATGAAATTAGGAGATGTATCAGTAGCTTCTCATAACTTAGCATTGCGGCTCTTCCAAAGGCTTCATAGGAGCATTGCGGCGAGGTGTTGATGATGCAGCAATAACTTGTCAAAAAGATTAAATAGAGTAGCAGTGAAGTTATCCGTTGTAAGAAGCAAATTACGGATCAAGTTTCCTAAACCAATTTTCTCCCAACAATCTGCAGCTTTTGAACACACAAAAAATGTGTGGATATGAGTTTCCGCCAAGAGCTCGCAAGAGACACATGAATCTTCACATGGAATGCCACGTGTGATAAGATTTGCTCGAGTAGGTAAACATTGGTGAGCAAGGCGCCAAAGTAATGAGCGTACCCGAGGAGGAATCTTTATGCTCCAAAGTGATGTCCAATTGTAATTCCCGTGTGAAGGTGTGGCTGCAAGCAGAAGGTCCATACAAATACGGCCAACAAAAAATCCTTTTGTGTTACCATTTTAACCTTTCGTATAGATAGATGAATTTAGTGTCATTTATGTAATTAGGGTACTATAATTTGAAAGGAAAAATATTAAGGACTAACATGACAACACGTTAATCATTGAGAAATTAAATTAGCACATCACCTAGTATGCATAATTGAAAATTTTGGGAGCAGCGTCCGTGTCTCACAAAAGGTCCATAGCAGCCAAAAGGTCCAATACAGTTAAGCCCAGTTATGTGCTATGCATTGTGACGATAGATGTGCTTTTTAGGAATTATGACAGATGTCTTCTTAGAATTAATACTAGGGTAGTGTTAACTTGTGCCCTTAGAGCACATGTTAAAAAACCTAAAAGAAGAAACATTTTCTAAAACTTTGTGCATTTAAATGATTCAAAAGTTAAATATTAAATGCAATGCACACATTTCAATAAGTTTTTTCTATATTTGAATCATTAACTTGTGCCTCAAGGCACAAGTTAACATTTCTCTTAGTACTAACATGGTCGTAAAAATTAATTCAATATCCATCATTAATAATACTTGTGAGAAGATTGTTTTAAATGATGTACGAGAAACAATTAGGGAGTTGCCAAGACGGTGTTTTATTTTTGAGGTGCATATATTTCTTTACACCTACATATTTTTTATAATTTCTATTCTCTAACTTTGCGCTTATTTTAAAATGATGGCAAATACATGTTTTCCAAATAATCTGCATTTTGCTTATGTGCTATGCATTGTAAATAGTGGAGGTGTTTTATTCGAAATTATGACAGATGCCTACTTGTTTATGTTCATTGTGATGATAGAAAATACATGTTTTTCATCTCAGAGAGATATCTCCCGAAACAAAGCGAATTGCATGAGATATATACCGGAAGTATAAAACATGGCTATAAAAGGAGTTTTGGGTGCCTAAAAGATATTGAGGGGGTCAAAAAAATTATCACATTTTGTAGAGATGGCAAGGTCCAGTTTCATGGCAGATGATAGTGAAATACAGCCAAATGGTAAAATAGAGTCAATACAATTTTTACGAGAACTGAGTCAATAACATTAACATTAAATACCCCTTTCTACACCCCCCCCCCCCCCCCCCCCC
>Ga0228710_1001974_pt1 | contig 31757 bp, 12 predicted proteins | sample MedpolnodulmetaG_FD_177995 | JGI IMG/M metagenome (GOLD analysis project Ga0228710, IMG submission 177995) | Root nodule microbial communities from Medicago polymorpha collected in Santa Monica, California, United States - pink nodules | ecosystem: Host-associated > Plants > Roots > Nodule...
ATTGTAAAAAAAAAAAAAACCAATTAATAGTAACCAGCTACCTTTGTTGTTGGCATTAATAACCTAAAACTTGGTCCATAGTTGATCACGCATTACCTTCCACAGCAGACACTGATGTGATTTTATCATGTGAAGAATATCAACAAAAATTCTAGTGCTAAAAGTGAATTTAAAAACGGGTTGGGAAAATTATTAAAAACTTAAATTTTTTTTTTTTTTGTGGCCGAGGTTTGAACTTGCATATATTATGCATTGTTCCTACCAAATAAGCTAAGCTCACGAGAAAAAAAAATATAAAATTCAGGTTCGATTCTCTCCGGTGCCAATTTAGGTGGGCTAATTTAGCTTCTAAAATAATATATAAAACAAGCTTTGATTATTTTTATATTTATGATGAAAATTTGATTTTTGATGGAATCAATAACACCGTATATTTCACATATTAATATAGCTAATCCCAACTATAAAAGTTACATACAAACTAGTAAAGCACAAATTAAGCAGCAAAGGCTCCTAACAAAATTTATAACACACAGTATAATGAATTAATTTGACACTGAAAATAAGAAAAATCGTGAGACTATGCATACAATTGAAGATAGCTTACAAGAATTAATTAATTAATAGGTATTATGTATACCAACAAAATCTATACTTTTCAAAAGCTTATAACTTAAGAACTCTAAAGTCATGCACGTTTGACTTGTAGCTCAAGAAACTGTTAATAATAATATGCATTGTGGACTTGTGATGGATGGTTATCTACAGGAAACACATTTAGTGAACCTAATATATATATATAAGCTATTTTAATAAATCAAATAAATCCATAAATAATTTTTTTTTATTAAAGTCTTATGGTTGATAAAATTTAATAAGATTTGACTTTTAATAGTTCTGAATAAGTTAAAGAGTTGGATTAGTATAGAAACCACATATATATTCTTTCTAAAGCTACTAATATATAGTTATGATTCTTCCTAAATCACATATAGAAATCACTTTTTAGGTGGCAAACAAATTTTTTCTATAGTATAAGTTATTATCCTATCTCTATATCTATTTATGTACTATGAATATGTTTGTAGCCAGGATTGGAGTTAAATTAAAAACATGTAAGTGCAAGAGGCAAGGTATCAAATATATATGTATGCGTTTGTGGGGCTAAAACAACCAAAAAAATCTTTCATCTTTTCTCTGACTAGACTCTGGCATACTTTTGCAGAAGCATCCACGATCAAGCCAAGGTACCTTTACCCTCCCACACCCATGTGATATCTTTTCATATAGTCCAATGTTTTATTTTTGTAGTTTTTGTTTTTTACCTCTTAACTTATTACTACTAGCCTAGTTCAATGAAATTGTTTCATGTTGAAATTCTGAATAAATCTTGTTAAAATCTTGAGTTTCCACGTTACTAGCTTCTCTGTTGCTTTACTATATGTAGAACTGTAGAAGAATAACAGAAAAGATATGAGTCACATGAAGAAGCATTGAGTAGTACTAATTATGTTTTGTTTGTATGTATATGTATTCATGTTGTGTCTTTGTGAGTGTTGGTGTTATTGGATAAAAGGAATCTGAAAGATTGCAATGACAGGTTTTGGCTTTTTGGGACCAGCAAGCAGTAGTGATGGAATTGTCACAATTCAACAGCTGCATATGAAAGGAATGAGCCAAAGACAAGAAACAATAACCAAAGCAAAGTGTCTTCCTAATCAAAACCTGTGAGAAAACAATCAAACAAACCCTTAGAAGAAGAAAATTAAACATAGAACTACTTGGAGTATAAAAAACCTAAAAGAAGGTATAACTTCTTTTTATCCAAAACTTATATAGACTTTATATCCAATAATATAAATAGATACATTTTTAAGAAGCTAAACTAGCCTAACCAAATTGTCAGCAGAGTCGAACTTAAGACTTTGAAGAGGAGTACACTCCAAGGTACCACTAGGCCAACCCAAGTGAGTTGAGCACAAATTAATCTACGTCAAATATTATAACCTTTTTTTTAAAAAAACTTGGTATCCAACCTGAAAACCGACTAATATTTGGGTACCAATCTCACTATCCATTGGCAGATGGTCGTTTAAAGTCAGAGCAACACGTATTATAGTTAATGAGTAGCATACTCAACACTTATAATAAAACAATACATAAGTTTTGTCCTAAAAAGAAGTAGAATTTCAAAGGGCACATGAATCATAACAACACAACTTGAACTTTATTAGGTTTTTATCTTGGACAAAACTCGTCATTATAAAACCAATTGTAGGGTGAGGAGGGACTCTCTTTATAAGCATTTTCCGGTTAGACTTGCATTTCTCCAAATAAAAACACACTCATTATCAATATCCTCATCAATAAGCCCAAAACCAACCCCACCAAATAGAAACAACTTTTCATAGAAAGCATAGAGAAGGTGAGAAGTAGGGATGAGGAGTACTGGAGGAGGAGAGATAGTTCAAGTAGAAGGAGGACACATAGTTCGAGCCACCGGTAGAAAAGATCGTCACAGCAAGGTTTACACATCAAAAGGTCCTCGCGATCGCAGGGTTCGTCTCTCAGCACACACCGCCATCGAATTCTATGATGTTCAAGATCGCCTTGGCTACGACAGACCAAGCAAAGCAGTGGATTGGCTCATCAAGAAAGCAAAGTCTTCCATTGACAAGCTCGCGGAGCTTCCTCCATGGCATCCAATCGGCGAAAATCAAACTCTAAAACCTCAAGGTGAAGAGCAGAATCTAGCTGCAAACTCAGGTGGAATGGTTATTGGAGAAACATCAGAATCTAATGGTTACAATTTTCATTTTTTAAGACAATTGAGTGAGAATCAAGGTAACCATAATTCAACTTTCATTTCACCACATAATGTTGAAACTGATCCTATACCTTTCTTTCCAACTACCTCTTCTACTTCTTCATCCATCAATTTTCAAAACTACCCTTCTGAAAACCTTGGCCTCTCTCTTCATTCCTTCCAAGATAACAATGGTTTCATTCCATGGCAATCACAACAAGTATGTGAAAACCATGAAACTTCAAATGAAAACCAAAACCAAAACCAAAACCAAACCTTTTTTGAGAACCAATATCATAGAATTGAGAATTGGAACAATGAAACAACCAATGATTATATAAAAAAAGTTGGATTCATGGTAAACTCACACCCATTTCTAGGCCAAGGTTCAGGTTCAGAATACTCTCCAAATGAGGCCCTTCAGTCGAATTTTTCGCATTCTGTTAGAACATGGAATGAGATTCCTATGGATTCTTCTTCAGAGGTTCATCATCACAGGTCTCAACAAGTTCATCAAGCTTCAATCTTTGGAAGCAGGTTTGTTTCTGATGGATTAGCAGGTTTCTGCATTCCTGATACAATTCAAGGTGGAGAAGAGGGTCATAGAGTTTCTTCTAATAGACCTTCTTCTTCTCCTAACCACAACTGAGCAAAGTTTTCTATCAGGTATTATTCCACTGATAATATTAGCATAAAGTTGTAATCTTTTATATATCTCTAGCTTTACTGAACAAATGAATAAAACTCAGCAAAATTATTCTCCCACTACTTGTTCCTTTTTAAATTTCTTTCATGCATCTTATTATATGGATGGATCATTCTCTATCAAGATTAAATGGACATTGGACACATTCTAGAGATTCATAAAATTTGTTTTTCAATTTTTTATTTTCTTATTGGTTTTAAATTGAAAATGGTTTCATTGAATTGTACCTGCATACATATGTATTCTTGGATTATAGTCCTTACTGTTTGGTGAATGTTGACAGTAACACAGTTCATTTGATAACTAGTGTAAACCATAAGTTATTATACAATGTCGGTCCATTGTGAATCATGCTTCAGAAAAAAGGTTTTGATTTTGCAATCCGACGAAAAAAGTTGATATTTTCAGTTTTGATTATTTTGGATTTGAATTTTTCGGTTTTGTTATTGTGGTTTGCATTAGATTGGATATACACGTAGGATTATATTTTTATTGAAATAAAATAATATAGTTGGCGTTTATCCACAAATCGTAACTCAATTGACAAAAATGTTGAAATGGTTAGGTTGGTCGGACGTCGTGACATAGTTCAGACACAACGTATGTGAATTTCAATGATAATTTGACATTTCGTTCATCTATAAAAAAATTATGACTGGTGTTTCTTTGCATTTTGGTATTGGGAACTTATGATAAGATATGTTTGCTAGTTTGTTAAATTTGTCTCTAATTCTCATTGCTAATTTTATTTTATTATAATTTTCGGATATAATTTAAACTTTTTGAGATTTAATCTTTTCTAGTAAATTTTATCTTTATTTGTGCATGTGACTATATAATAGGACATGTTGTTGAAGTATTAACGTACACTGCACATAATTTTAGATTTAAATAGCACTAAAAGAAAAGTTAATTGTGGCGTATAATAAACTGATAGAAAGTCAAGGTCTTAAAGCTATATATGTAGTATAGGAAATTGAAAGGTACTAGGAACTTTAATTGTGGTGACATAGATTGCATAAAATTTCAAAGGGCTGGTCAATTTGTATATATAGGACGGCAAATATATGAAACAAGTTACTGCTCTATGGGCTAGCTAATGTTGTTAGTTAGCATTTTGAAAATGTGGTTATGCTAGCTTCCACAAATAAACTTGCCTAAGTAATACGTAATTAACATTCATGTTTTCTTTCCTTAAAATTATTTATAATCCTAAGTTCAACTTAAATGCCAACTCTCTAGGACTAGTAGCTTATCCTACAAGGTTGAAATGGTACATTGATGATTGTACAAGTCCTTCCTTTAGACCATGACTGATGCAAGTATTTGGTTAGTGGTTGAGAAGTTCTGGTTGTTAAGGAACAAAATAGCCTTTTAAAGGAAAGTAGAGGATTGTAGCAGTAATGCTTTGGTGACTTTCACAGTTTTTCTTTATTCTAAGGTTCCTTAAAACTTTTGTAAAATAATTGTGCGCCTCACAATAATAATACTCCTACTCTTTATGTTCCTTTACGGCAGTCATTGGAAAATATATTGAAAAATAGAGAAATCTTTCGTATTGTTTGAAAGAGCATTTTTTTGATGAATGATAAAGTAATGTTTATGATTAAAATATTTTTAATTTTAAAAATATTATAATAACTAGCGAAAAGACGGGCACTCACGTGCTCTGTCTTTCCGCTATTTTTATTATGTTACCGTTTGAAAATTATGAACGATGTTTTTTTATGAAATTTTGATTAAAAATAAAAATATAAATGTTTGTTGTTTTCAAGTTATAAAAAATCAAACTAATCATGATTATCTATTTCAATATAACAAAAAATATAATCTAAATTCTTTGACTCTTTCTAGTCTCACCCCATACAATTCTAGTTACACCCAAATTTATTTAAAATTTTATAATAATACCAAAATTGCTCTTCATGTAAATTTCTAAAAACCTTTCTTTCATTATCATTTTGAACTCTCACCCCCTTTCATCCACAAATCACCATATATGTGCAACCAAGATCAAATATTGAATCAACATCTTTTTCATTGATATGTACTATATTCATAAAGGTTAGTGAATTTCATTTTCTAAGAGTTTATATTGGTTTATTGTTTGTTTTGGTATGAGATATGCCTATGTTAACGGTAATTTGATTTTACGTAGTGAGAGGTTAGTGTAAATTCAGTTTACATATGTATATAAGAGGTTTATGTAAAATGAGCTTACGTATGTATACGAGAGATTAGTGTAAATTCAGTTTACGTGTGTATATAAAATGTTAGTGTAAACTCAGTTTACGTAGTTAATGTAAATTCAGTTTACGTATGTATATAAGAGGTTAGTGTAAACTCAATTTACGCAGTTAATGTAAACTCAGTTTACGTTTGTATATAAGATATTAGTGTAAACTCAACTCAATTTACGTAAGTATAATTAGGTTATTGTAAATTCAGTTTACATATATATATATAAGAGGTTAGTGTAAATTTAGTTAACGTATGTATATAAGAGGTTAATGTAAACTCAATTTTTATTGTAGTTAAAGGGTATATTAGTCATTCTGGGGTGTAACTTGGGTTTTTTGGGGTGTGAGTAGTATCTGTCAAATTCTTTTTCTTAATGACACCAACAACAATCTTTATTATAATTTTTTTTAAAGGTATAATTGAGATAATGAAAAAGTAAGTATAAATATATTCATCTAGTTTATTACACTTTTTAAATGATAAAAGAAAAAAAAATCAGATATATGTATATTCATAGTGTGTTTGTTACATTTTTTTAATATTTAAATTTATTTTTATCAATTTGTTACATGTGTTATTTCTAATGAAAATTAAGAGCATTTTTTGAAAGAAAAAAAGTCAGCACAAATGATTTGATAGAGGGTTATTTTCTTTAAATATAGCATAGACATATATTGAATTTGAAAAAAATCATATAAACCCTTTGAAATTCCCAAAACTTTCTTCCAATACAAATTTTGAGTTACCAAAATGAGAGGGTAAGGGGTTTTGCATCATGAATAAAAAATTAAACATCTCAATGTCTTCTATTTCTTTCACATGACCCTTTTCTTTTCCTTTCTAAAACCCTCTCCTCTCCTCCAAACTCCTAAACAAAGCTTAAATATAAAGAGCAGGGGTAATATAATATTACATTTATACATATATACGTCTGCATCTATTTTGTATCATAAAAAAAAAGTTGTGCGATTCGAAAATGAATAAAGGAATAGATAAGCTACACTAAATTGAATTTTTTTTTTACACTAGCTACACCAAATTGAATGATTTTTTTTGTTGAGAGATACACCAAATTGAATGATAAAATGAAGAATATTTAAGCGTGACAAAAATACTAGTATAATACGATGCATCGATTTTTCATCATAAAAAAATTGTATGATGGGAAAATGGATAAAGGAACAAATAAGCTACAACAAATTGATTTCTTTTTGACACTAGCTACACCAGATTGAATGATAAAATGAAGAATATTTAAGCGTGACCAAAAATCTAACATGAACAAATATGAAGAATACGCGTCAAGTGTTTTAGTGTGTGTTTGGTTTCTCATTTACAACACAAAACTTCTATGTTAATGTTATTTGTTGCTGCACTTTTGATCAATGTCACGCTTTACAAACACAATATCAAATAGGGGTGAAGATCCTCTCCATTTTCTAAATAAATGGAGATTGTCAATTACTATAGTTTTGAAGTAAATATATGATATAAATGCACATATTTCAAGAATTGAAAACATTAATATCACATATTTACTTCAAAACTATAATAATTGACAATATCCATTTATTTAGGAAATGGAGAGGATCTTCACCCATCAAAAAATCATATTTGTACAACCACTTTGTGACAAGATTTTGACAACTTTATCTCATATTCACATTATACTTTATTCTCTCTCTTCCTTTTTCTCTCTTCATTGTTTTTGACCAATGAAAAGAGAGAAAAAAGAAGTTGTCACATAAATTGTCTATAATAAGTTGTTCAAATATCACTACTCTACACACCAAAGATATGCTAAAGAATCAATGAATATATAAAAGAGAGAATTAATGAATAAAATTACCAAATCCCAAAAGCACCGATGCTGAAGATTGAAGACCAAACACCACATTAATAGAGATTTTAATATTAACATTTCAGAATATATATTATTAATATTTTGTATAAAATTGATGTGTATAAATTTGATAAAAGAATGTGAGTTTAACTTAATTGGTAGAGACAAAACATTGTATATGTAGGGGTCGAGGTTCGAACCTCAGTCACCTCACTTGTTCACATTTAAGAGGTGAATTTCTAATCACTAGACTACTTAACTAAAAAAAATGTTTAATGAACTTAGCGTTGTCACAATCAGTCCATGCTAGGGTTCAAGTTTGGCTCCACCCTTGCATGGGGGATTCATGGGTATGATAGAAACAAAAATCATTAATGATGTATTAGTATCGTAAAGCGAAAACAAATATAGAAAAAATATTTTAAAAGTTGTGTAGTCAATTTCATAAAAATATAAAAAATATTCTTTTCAATGCAAACTTTATTCTTTTTTGTTTACTTAATTAATATCTTTAGAGCACTAGTTAGTAATCAATTAAAGTTGCGTCAAAGGTGTTAGCCTCCCACAACTTGAAACCAAAGTTGAATACCAACTACAAGAGATGCCCACTTTTAGGATACAACAGTATACTCGAACAGGATTATCTCTCGTGGAGTGAACATGTGAGAAAAACAAAATCTAAGATGGAGAAGGCAAAAAAAACAAAGACAATGAAATATGCTTTTTTATTCATTAATTAAAAAAATAAAAAATATCTTTAGTTTTATGTTGGATATGTCAAAATCACGGTGACTTTCCGTAATTTTACAGAAGCTACAAAGTGTAGCTTCTGCAAAATCATGATGAATCACCGATTCTGACATACTCAACGTGGTATCAAACATGTGATTAATAGACTATTCTACAAAATAACAGTCGTCGATATTTTAGGAATGCATCATCATAAAATAAAATTTTAAAAAAAAATAACTATTTTGTGTTGGGATTCCTAAATTTAATTTATGGGTTGGATCAATCATAAGCCCACTAACAAAAATGTGAAGAAAACAGCAAGCATGTGAGCTTTCACTTTTCAGAATCAACAAGAGTGTATAATAATTCAAATAATTTGAACCATAGGTTATTCAAATGCTGGCAACGAGCGCTGGTCTGTCACGGCTCACTAAATCATATCAGAGATGTCTTTGTCTACACCAGCAAAGCTTTGAGTATCAATCAGATCAGATATCAGAAACTCGAGTGACATGCTAAACGTTGATTTACTGCATTGTGGAAACGCAAATGAAACTGTAAAAATTAAGAATAGGCTACCTTTCGATAAATTAAGGTTAACAAAATGACGAAGGCTAGCGTGACAGAGTGGGTTAGGTCTCGCATGCTGCATGAGTTTGTTTTAATAGTTGGATTACGACCGTCCACGAGTATTATGATGCGCTACACACACCTGAATGCTATCTTCTATTTTGATCATTCTCTTCTCCGTAGGGCTATGCCGGCTTTATTCATCACCAGATCATCTTTGACATTAAACCAAACAAATCACCACTAGATTCATCTTTGACCCCAAATTGAATTCGTATTTCTCCGAGAATCCCCAATTGCATGCTAGTAGTAAATCATAAAGTTGTTAAATATCAAATTCAACATCATAATAAAAACTTCAAAAAAAAATTCTTCATAAAATTAGGTCCAGAAGCTTCAAGAAGCACAATCATCAATGGCTGACACTGAGATATATACTCCCTCCGTCCCGCAATAGATGACTCATTTGAAAATGTGCAATTTTGACCTAATTTACTTTGACTATGTTTTTCTACTAATATACAAAGATAAATAATATCGTATAAGATGTCGTTAGATTCGTCTCGATGAGTATTTTCAAAATATCAAATTTTCATAATTTTTTCTAATATATTATTTAAGATATTTAAGCTTAAAATTATGCATTGATATACGTAATTGGGTCAACTGTGTCATGTATTAAGGGACGGAAGTAGTATTTTCTATTTGTACACAAACAAGTGGCTGCACATAATCACTCCTCAATTGATTTCCGAATGTTGGATTTGATTATCTGAAACCAATTTTGCGGATTTGGCTTTACCTTCACTGGTGGCCGGAAGCATTAACATCGAAATTCGAATCAATGAATCTGTTGAAGCTTGAAATTAACTTAATGAATCTTGAAATTAACTTAATGAATCTTGAGCTTTTGTCATGACAGAGAGAGTAAATTAACCCTTAATTGGTAGAGTACAACGAGAGAAGTTAGAACTAAAACAAAATTGGATCTGTGATACAACAACACAAGTGTAGAATCCAAAAAAGATATTATTGTTTTGGTTTCTTGGTTTGTTTGAAGCTCAAAGTTGGCTGCTTCCCATCTACTTCAATGCATGTGGATTCTGTCAAATTTAAGGGTGGCAATAATTTAACGGCCACCGTTGCTACTTTCTGGCGAGGAAGACGGTCAGAAGGATTGTGAGTGGTCGGGCGGGTGGTGAGGTGAGAGATCCATCGGAATTGCAGTGGCTTGGTGAACGAGGGCAATATGGGAACTCAGAAAATTTCATTGGAAAAATACAGTACAACCAGTTGTAGCTTGCATCCACCTACTTTTTACTCTCCCACGGTACGCAATTTGTTGTGGTCTCGCACGCTAGAGGGCGCCTAACAAAATATTGTATTGAAGCACAAATCTCTTTCAAATTGATCTACTTCAATTTCAAAAAGGCCAACAAAACTACAAATTTGAAAACTAATGACCGAGGAGAAACAATATATATCACCATCTATGTTCTGCAGTGGTAGTAACTACAAACTTAAGTATCAATAAGATCATGTATCAAAAACTCATGTAACATGCACCGTGGAAACGCATTGGATTGGCTTATTTGAGCTAATGTACTAGCATAAGCATCTGTGAAACTGTTTGAAAAATCTCATGGAAACAGCTTATGACATATCAATAATCTGTTTTCAGTTATTTTCATAAAATCTTCACGACAGTTTATGAAAATAGTTTATAGTGTAAATGAGGTCAGTTTGACTTTATTTTATCATTTGCTATCAAATAGCCTACACATAAGCACTAATATGATAAGAGCTTATGTTATAAGCTTTTGATTAAATTGTTTGCTAGAGCTTCCTTTCGTTAAAGATGCAATGACTCAAGCCAAACCTTCAAAGGTTAACCAAAATTGTAACCAACCTGAAACATGCATAGATCTTCTTCAAATTGGTCTACTTAAATTTCAAACAGGCCATCAAAGATACAACTTTGAAAACATTCAGACTAAGGAGAAACATTATATTCATCCTTTCTGTTCTACATTAGTGGTAACACACACTTTGATATTCCTAAATTGTCTAACCTGTGCATCGTGAACAAAAACAAGGAAAGCTTTTTTCTCTTGCCATTCCTTCATCAAATCAAACCAGGTGCCTATTTTCACCTCCTATTATGCAGAAACTGAAACCATGAGCAGCAAATGACTGATGCCCAAAAGCCAAAACCACCACCCCAAAGAAGCTTTACTGCACCCACTCACATTTTCACCGGGTCCCAGTCCAATAGGCGATGGTGTTGATCCAATCAAACTTCCATTGCTCACCGTCATACTGCATCATCAAAAATGAGACCCCGGTCAAACCTTCACAATCAACAATCTCCAGGCACTATGATCCAAACCTTGAAGTTCCAATATATTAAAATTTCAGCTTAATTCACATGTTTGGCAAATTTTGAAAGAAAACATTGCATCATAACCATGTTATGTTGTCCAATAACAGACGCAATATTCTGTAGCTTTTGCAATCAAATAAAATTTAGTTTCATATATGTTAATACAAATATTTTCACAACTTGTTATTGTATTATTAATACTTTATCTAGCAGTGTGTACTGTGGATATTACATTATGAATAAATCATTATCACTTTACTTCGACACACTTTTAGTTCGAATCAATTTTTTATGATCAATTCGCTCAAAATCCTTTTTTGTCACCTTAGAACCAAACACACATACTCAGTCCATGTTTGGAATCACCGTCGGTTTGACAAAATCACTGTAGCACGGTGGTTTTGTTGAAGCTCCAAAGAGTAGTTTATATGCAAAATTATGGTATCTCCCATGATTTTCCGAAACTCACTACGGATCTAAACATGCATTCATTATCTTAGATCAATTTCCATCTAAAATAATCTTAATCACAGATCAATTCACTCAAACAAAACACCTTCAAAATCAATTAAGAAAACTGAAATTCTAAAACACTTACCCAGATGGAAACTTGCAATTACCATAACCTGAAAATCAAAACCCAGAAAAGAGTAAAACTTCTACACAGCAAAAATCATCCAAAAAAAACCTCAAAGACACAATTTTTACCCATCCACAACAATCACATTGCATGCATTTCAAATACCCCAAATCTAAAACAAAACCAAATTGAAGCATAGAGAGATAAACAAAAACTAACTTACTAGGGTTTAACGAAGTAACAGCAGCATTGTTATTGAAACTACAGCTATCATCAGTTAAACCATGTTTGAGAAAATAATCATTGAAAGCATAAGAAGCAGTATTCTGAACACTGTTAACATCATAGCAAGGTCCTCCGTTTTGGATTGGGCCACAATCAGCTCCACCAGCTCCACAAGCCCAGTCTAGAGCTGTCTGTAAAGCTGCGTCCTCCGCGTTGTTCTTTGCCACGCACCATAGCTCCTGTTTAACGGCTCCACCGTCGGAACCACCGTTGCAGAACGGTGAAAGGAGGAGAAGAAGGAGGAGGAGGGGAAGAAGGGAAGCCGAAAAAACGAAGCTTTTTGTTGTGGGCATTTTGGAAATGTGACTGTTACGAAGAGAGAGAGAGAGAGTGAAAGTGTGAAGAAGATTTGAAGTTGAAGTGGGTTTTGCAAATTGTAACAGTGACTGTTACACACACCTGCTGATCTGGAACTTTGTCTTCTTTCTTACATTCTTCTATTTTCTCTTCTTTTCTTTTTTATTTGGAAAAGCTTGCTTTTTTCTTCAACTAGTTTTCTTTTTCTATTCTTCAACAAAGGTGAGCATTTATTTTATTTTTTTATATTTTTGGTACAAAGTATTTATTGATTGTTATTAACCATTTAAACTTTTGATAGATATAGTAAGAAAAATATTTATCTCACATCCTTTATTATTTTTCTAGATTTTTACAAATTTAGCTAAATTGAGCAATCTCATGGTTCACCTAAATTAAGAAAAATATTTATCTCACATCCTTTATTATGTTATAAGCGTTTGATTAAATTATTACGTATCACTCATCACATCCTTTATCCTTAGAACGTTTAATTGATTTCGATTGGTTTTTTAAAGTCAAGAAAAAAAATTGTAATAAAGTATCATCTAATCAATTTTGAGAACTTGATTTATCTATATTTTTTATGTGTTAACCATCAAGTTTTCATTGGAATGAGGTATTGATAATCCAGAATTTGGTCGTGAGGTAGATATAATCAAACAAAAAATTGTTTCACCTAGAAAACACGGGGAATGTGGCAAAAACGTGGGGAACATAACAACGGCCACAAACTAACGCATTACTCATGAGTTTGGTTGAATAATCACGATTGGTGTTTAGTCTTTCTAGACAACACTTATGTCCAATATGATTACGTGCTCTATCTCATTGTCTACAAACATAACCTCTATATTTCTTTAAGAGACACAAAATAAATTGAATAATCTCATTACTGACATTTTCTCAATTCTTTCTGTTTTACGTTTACTTGTGTTTTTCTCAACTTAATAGTTCTAAGAAATTCAAATTTGTGTACTTAACACTCTTTGTAGGAGTTAAGGAACTCACAGTCAAGGGACATAGTTTCTTCCTTGATGTGATCTCTTCAAGAAAAGAGAATCACGAATAAGAGCTATTAGTCAAATTATCAACTAAATTTCAAGTTTGACAACAAAAAGTTAAATAAGATTTAGAGTAAATCATAAATATTTGAAGCAAAAAGTAAGTTTAAAAAGTGACTAGGATTCCAATTTCACAACAATCCTCTTATATGTGACTAAGATATCTATTTAGATAAACAATAGAAATGCAGTCGAAGTTTACATTATTATTAGTGGTGGTTGATAGTGGGTGACCAACGACGAAGCTCCAACAATTTTGCAATTTTCGATCATGAAGCTCCAACGAGCGAAGGTCTCCCACCACCACCACTACTTATCTATACTAATATAAAGAAAAATATCTCTTTCAATATTTTTGGGCTGACTTTTTCCTTTTCAAAAAGAGGAATGATATATGAACATCATTTTTGTGTAGCCAACAACTTTTTTACTATTTTTTAATATTTTTGTAATGATTTCGATTTGTGTGATTCTCACAATATTAAAGGGTGTTGCATTAGTTGTTCAATTTTGGTTGTACAAATAACATTGCTCTTTCAAAAATACCTTCATTTTTCAATTCAAATAACACATGTAACAAATAAATAAGAATAAATTTAAGGAAAAAACTTATGTACAATTCCTTGGGTGTTTTTCGTATGGTTCTTAAATAAATTCACCATGATTTCCTTAAATCCATAATTCTCTCAAAGTTTGTTATCTCCAAAAAAAGTTGTATTTTTAGTTAAGAACCATACGAAAAGCACCTAAGGAATTGTACCTAAGTTTTGTCCTAAATTTAAATATTAAAACAAATGTAACAAACACGATATGAATATATATATGTTTGGTTTTTTGCCTTTATCACTTAAAAAGTGTAATAAATTAGATGAGTATATTTATGCTTACTTTTTCATTATTTCAATTATAGCCTTAAACAATTTTTTCTATAATAAAGATTGTTGTTGGTGTCATTAAACAAAAAGAATTTAGATTAGATTTTTTGTTATAGTGTTGATGTCATTGAAATATGTAATCATGGTTAGTTTGGTTTGTTATTAACTTGAAAGCAACAAACATTTATATTTTTAGTTTTAATCAAAATCAAATTTTCATAAAAAAACCCGTTCATAATTTTTAAACGTTAACACAATAAAAAGAGTGGAAAGACGGACATGTAATAAAATAAATAATTTTTACCAACCAAATAATTTTTTGAATGATGTTAAATGGATATATTAATTTTTCCTTAAAAAAAATGGATATATTGATTTATGGGGGTATATGAAACACCCCACAAACATAAATCACCAAAATAATTTTAGTAAAGGAAATAAAAAGTTGACTTCACATGCTACAGCTTGTAAAAGTGTATTGCTGACTCCTCCTCCCTAGTGAGTTTTGATGACAATTACTATAAGTATATCGAATCGACCAAGTAAAAATCTAGTAAAAAATAAAAAATTAGAAACATTTCTATATGGATTTTTTTCTTAAACTTATCGCACAAGCTAAGTTCAAATTACTTAGGAAGTTAACAGAAAGTTTGATAAAAATTGGATTAAATAAGAATAGAAAACAAAATCACAAATATTTTAGATTAGATTGTTTTTATATAAATATTTTAGATTAAAAGTTGGTTTTTAAAAGCTGTTAGTATTCGCCCTTAAAAAAACGCTGGTATTCGAATTTCATTTTTGACAATGAAATTCCTTTTTTGCTAGTATTCAAATTTCATGGTCCCTATCATGTGACTGAGATTTATCCAAGCAAGCAATAAAAATGCAACTGAGGTTCTTGACAAAAAAAAATTGCAATCGAGGTTCCTATCAACAATTTTAGACTAAGATTAATTATAATTCCTTGACCCTTTCCCACTTTATTATAAATCAAAGTATCTAATTCCTTAGTTGGTAATTGATTTACATAAGAACCAAGAATGACGATTTCTCCGAACACATAATCATATCAACTCAAAACAATTTAAGCTAAAACCTTGTTTTTCTGTTAGAATAAGTATACAAGGCAAATTAAGAGTGGGCAGATAGTAGTGCATCAATGGATATTTTTATTTTTTTTTATAAAATAAACTCGGTATCCGGTCCAAAGATCGATTAATCTTAGGGTCCAATATCAACGTTTACTTATGGAGGTCCCATTTAAAGTTAGAGCTATATGAACTTAGGCTATTGAAATTGGTATCAGTTGAAATCGAAAATGAGACCATAAGATGAACACATTTTAAGGTCTCAAGTCAACACTATTAAATCAACTCAAATAGGGTAATGGAATTTCCCTTTAAAATGGTATGTTTCAATGGAATTGAGTTATATTGAAGTGGTGAAGGGAGATAATAAATGGAGGAAGTGGATTTTAGAATGTATCAATTTGGCTACCTCTTTCGTATTTGTCAATGGGAAAAAATAAATAGAGGGAGTGGATTTTAGTCCATGAAAAATGTTTCTCACTATTTTGGTTAAAAACACAAGCTATATCTTTGATTACTGACTTGGCCAAAAACACAAAATGAATTGTCATTGTGCATTCTCTTAGTTAAATCAGTTTCTCACGTTGGATTGGGATGTTGACGATTTCTAATTTGTTAATTTGACAAGTGGAAAGACCAGAAAGCATGTTGGTGTATCCTTTGGGACAAATAGAATTAAATCAGATTGATTTGTCGTTTCAAAGTCCTTGATTTGAAACTCTAATTTTATTCTCCTCTCTTTTGATTTCAAACCCTAGGTTATTCTATTTTCCATTTCAAAAACATCTTCACCTAATTTCTTTTCTTTCTTGTCATCAATCAACACACGCAAATTTTGAACTGTGTGATGATGGGGTGATGCAGATTCATCGTTGTGTAGCTATACTCATTCGTCACAGATAGAGTTTTCTTTTCCAATCAAGTTTAGTTTTCAATGTCTTAACTTGGAAGCTTTAGATTACTTCACTCCATGCACAATATATCTCAAAAAAAAAAAAACAAATTAAGGTAGATACTTGAGTCTCTTAACCATTTGATAGTGTTTGATCTCTGATCGATGTCTATGAAAAAATATTTGTTGGAAGATATTAACCTCTAAAATGAATATTAGTTGACCTGTCGAACTGTAGTTGCGCGTGGATGATATTTTGATTTTAAAAAAAATGGTGGATTGCCCAAAAGATATATTTTTATTTTTGATAAAAATAAATGATATTCATTCGTTCAAATTGATAGAGTACATCAATACGATACAAATTTAAAGTCGTAAGAAACAAAAATGACGAATCTACAAACAAAAATCACACATCCATGTTAATAACATAAAACAACAATGTATATATACTTCCAAAATATGACTACATTCAAGTCTCCAAATATGTAACATTGACGATACGAATGTCATTGATTGGATAAGCCTTAAATCAAAACTAATATTTCAACCTGAATCATATAAATACCACGTTATGGCGTGAAATAAAGATCATACCATTCAAAGATTGAAAATCAAAACAAAGATATTCGTGCTAAGTTGACAAAATCACAAAACAAATTAAAAAAACTAAAAATATGGGAAAATCATTTATTTATTTTTGTGTACAAGAAATCACTTATTTAATTTAAAAGAGAAAAAAAACAATTTAGATGGATGATTTTGATTCAAAATTGACTTACATCACCCATTACCAGGTTAAGAAGCAAAACGGTGGTGATTAGTTTTGAAAAGAGAAAAGAACATAATTTTATAGATAAACTTTTTTTTTATTATTAAAATGTTTTTTACAATAAAAATATTGTTTATCCCTAAAAAAACAATATAGTTTGTATAAATTTTTTGTCTGAGTCGTAGACCCGCACACCCATTTTGAGTTTCAAAATCACTCTCCATCTCTCACAAGAGCGCCATGACCAATCCAATCGCCGATATTCCCAACGAAACCCCAAATCCTAACGCCACCGAACAATGCCCCGAACAACCACCACCACCACCACCAAATCCACAACCCGATCCTCATTCCTCTGAAACCCTAGAAAATCCCCAAATCCAAACCATCACCGATCCCGATTCTACAAACCCTAATCACGATCAAGAAGACACACTCATGGATGAAGATCCGACCCATCCCCAAATCGAAGACGATCCTGAACCCGAACCCGAACCCCCATCCCCTGCAGCCACTACTTTTCGCCGTGGACATAAGCGGAAGAAATTCGGACCGAAGCGAAATGCAGCCCAGAAAAGAAAGTCCCACGAGAAATTTGAGGTTATTATTCAAACCCTAAAACCTATTCCTTTTGTACCTGAAAAAGTTCTTGACTTTGAGAGTCATAAAAGCCTTTTGGAGCGTTTGGGGTTGTGGGGTTTTGTCCACATTGAGTTTGATTCTGTCATTCGCAAAGATCTTGTTGCTCAGGTTATTGCTAGTTATAACTCTACTCAAAGGTGTAGTTTTGTTAATGATGTTAAGATCATGGTCAACCGTGCTGAGTTAGGTCGTGCTTTTAAGCTTCCAAAGAAGAATTCAGCTGCTGGTGGTTTTGTTGTTGATGTTGGGGAAGTTAATGCAGAAGATATTGCTTTCCTTGATGAGTTGGCGTCGAATTGGATGCTTTTGCATGATGATACGCATATCATGACAAAGGATGTTATGCAGCAGTTGGGTTTGATCAAGGAGGGAAATTTGGAGAAGGTGGATTGGGCTGGATTGATGTGGAGCATGTTGGAGAAGGAATTGAAGGCCGCTCAGCTGGAGGAGTGTTACTATGCATCACATTTGCAGCATTTGATTAAGTCGCAGCACAAGGAGTTGTTCGAGGAAACACTGGTGGTGGAGTTGGAGGGTGAAGTTGAAGAGGGTGTGGCGAAGGATGAGGAGGAAGAGGGTGAAGCGAAAGATGAGGAGGAAGAGGAAGATGGGGTGGTCGTAAAGGATGAGGTGGATGGGAGTGGTGATGTGAAAATGGGTGGGGTTGAAGAGAATCAGGTTCAGGAGTTGGAAGAACACAATATTGAATTGAGTCTGGGGCAAGATAAAGTGGAGACTTTACCGGTGGAAAAAGAACAGGGGGAAGGGGGGCAAATGATGGATTTTGAGCTTTCTAAGAAAGAAGAAACGGAGACGTGGTTTCTTGGTCAGAAGAACTATGTGGGGGAGCCCTCTTTGAGGCCGTGTCATAATAGGGATAGGAAGGGTATGGACTGTGAACAAGTGAAAGAGGATGAGGGAGAAGAAGAAGAGCAGGAACAAGAGGAGGAAGAGGAAGATGAAGATGTTGAAGAAGACGAGCATGATGGTGGGTTCCTTTTTTCAACGAAGCATCATTTGGAGGGAATGCCTTCTGGGACTGGTAGTTCAATTCAAGCAATGGAAGCAGTGCAGATGCCTTTTGGTTCTGGGATTCATCTTCATGATAGCTCGGTAGGAGATTTCCTCTCTGCTAGGGATGATCCTCAGATGATTCATGGCGCGTCACTTTTTGGTAATGGTCACAAGAGAGACATTGGTCTGGATAATCATAACTCTCACCACACCCTAAATGGCAGCAACAAGCGTTTGAGAAGTGATAGCCCATGGAGTGCTCAAGCTCAACCACTTGACTTCGAGGGATGCATGGAACAGATGCAACATTTGATGGAGAAAGCTAGGGTGATGTATGCCTCAAAAGATCAGGCTGCTGAAGAATCTGCAAATAATCAACAAGTTTTGCTTAATGAGCTACAGAGGAGGGATGAAATGGTTGCCCATTTGCATAAAGCAAAGATTGACCAGACTCAGAAAACACAGATGGAGGTATATCGGCTTGAGAAGGAACTTTATATGATGCAAAGCCTTGTGGAAGGCTACCGAAAAGCTTTGAAAGAAACACAAAAAGCTTTTGCTGACTATAGAGCACGTTGTCCGCAAGCTGATGAGCCACTTTACAAGGATGTTCCTGGGTCTGGGGGCCTTGTTTTGAGTGTGATGGATCTGGAAAAGGAACGCCTGAGGAAGGAAGAAGAGGAAAGGATACAGTTGAGAGAATTTTTTAGAGATTTCCAAAAGAACTGTAAAGATATTGAGGAAGAGTGGTTAGGACAGGTGGGTATACTGAATGAACATCTAAGCAGAGTTGAATCCTTGGGTGACAAGTTGCAGGCTCTTGATGACAAAGTAAAACATTTGAAGGAAGTGAATGCAAAAGGCAAGATTTCTGATCCTCCTGAACCAGTTGAATGTGCTCCAGTAAGTGAAGCAGAAGCTGCTTAGTAATATTTAGCTTTTCCATTAGCATGCAATTAAAATCAGTCCACGCCGAGTTCAAGGCCCCAGTTTGTATGTTGATAATGTACAGGGCTTTAGTTTAAAAACTGAGACCTTAATTTCTACCTCGAATTTGTGGTTATTTCTACCTTAATTTCTACCTCGAATTTGTGGTTATTTTCTTTCCTTGTTTTGCATCTATCTTGGGTCCAACCAAAATTTCTTCCTTAATTTCTATTTGATATGTTACTTTTTCTTGACAAAGTGGTATCTTGTCGGAAGAATGCAATGAGATAGAAATACTGACTAGGAAAGTCCATTTGGGATCTTCAGGGTTGATTAATGTTACAGTAGTTCATTAAATTTGGTGCATGTCAGTTTTATATGATGATTGTTACTTGTTACTATAATCTTATGGGAAAATTACATTGACCTCCCTTGAGGTCTCTCTAAACGACAGAAACACCCCCTCTAGTTTTATAGTAGACACTAACCTCCCTTAAATTCTTTTAAAATAGATAAATACCTCCCTTTGAGGCTTAACACCGTTTCCTATCTTTTAAAAGTTGAAACAAAAAAAAAAAATTATATAAAGAAAAACATCTTTGTTTCCATTGATGATGCTATATCATTTGTTGACAGTAGGCAGTAGCTTCCACCCATATAAGGTTTTTCCACTCATTTCATATTTAACCCGTCAAACAATCTACCATAAATATCATCTATGTTCATGCTTGACATTGCAATACCGATAATAATTCTAGCATCTCCAATGTTAAGGACTTTAGGTAAATCAATTTGTAACTAATTAGATCCCAGGAGTGGGAAGGTTCTTCCAATGTTTCATATTCAAATCCTTATTGAGGCTAACAACCCATCTGCCATGAACATGTGAGTCGACCATAGATGAATTATTACATCTTAAGAGGAACGATAAAAAGTAAACTCTTGGCCATGATCCAGAATGGTTGGGAGCCATTGGTTGTAAGTATGCAGCAACTGGTGAATAATTGACAGCAATAATTTGTTTCACTATTGTAGTTTGAGAGAGTTTGTAGTTTGTATTGTAGCTGGTGAATAATTTCTGAGCGGCAGTGTGTGAACTCTGATTCAACGGAATAGAACTTCTTTGTTGTTCTTCTTTTGTATTTCTTTATCTAACTGAAATTTGACACCGTTAAAAAGGAGGGGAGGTAAGTGTGTTTTGAAAACTAGAGGGGGTGTTTGTGTTATTTAAGTAAACCTGAGGGGAGGTGTGTGTAATTTTCCCCAATCTTATTTATCCACATGTTACAATGCTATGTTGATTTACGATCTTAGTCTTGTACACAGCTACAGTCCAGATTCATCTAGAAGAGTTTCAGGCAGCATGCTGTTATGCTGGTGTTTCCATGCTTCTGTTGTGACTTTTTAGTTTCTATTAATTGATTCATAATTGTTTGAAGTAAACATCGGCATGATTTATTAGTTAAAAAATGTTAGTTTTTGTCTGATTTCTACCAGTTTGGTAGTTTTATCCTTAAATGATCAACAGAAAATCCATTGAAATTAGTTATGGCTGTTTCTTAGAAAACTGCCACAGGCTGTTTCTTAGGAAACCCTGTCTTAGGTTGTTGACCTTTCTAATCAACTATTACTTCTTTGCAACCAAAGAAAAATCTGATTTATTTTCACAGGCCTCTTGGAAAATTCAGGTGTTAACTTCAATATCCATTAGACAAGGAATACTTTGGCATTCCTATTTCCTTAAATTCCTAGCGTTAACTTTTTTTATTATCTTAAATTTAGTAAGATTATCATCTGTAGTTGATGAAAGTTTTAGCTTCTTGTGTATGTATATTGAGTTTTAACCTGATAGCATGCAATAGTGCTGCTATCTGAGTGCTGTAGATGGCACCTGCTGCGGAAACTGTGGAGCATTTTTGCATTGTCTCTGTTGCTGCCACTTTGCAGAAATGAGAGGGGTTAAAAGCTCAGTTGTTGGGCATTCTTTTTTGGTTGTTTTGTGATTTCACGCCTTTCTTTTTCATCAGAACAACCTTTTGGTTAGATTTTTAAACATTGTTTGAAGCTTTAGTCTGGCGACATTCATTGCCAAGCTCTGGCACACTCACTTTTCTGCATATAATCTGTAGTGTTGATTTGTTTGCTTATCTTCTACTCCTTTCTCAAAAATCCTAATTCCCAATATTCTTTCAAATAGAATAAAGATTGCTCTATATCTGTTTGGTTCCTCAATCGTCTGTTGTGTTTTCTTTTAAAATTCAAACCATCCTAGTCCTCATTTTGTTCTACTTGCCGACTCCTCTGTTTTGCCTGTGTTCTGTTGTGATTGTTTTACCCTTCATGTTTTCTGCAGCCAAGGCATCATCCACTCGGTGCTAAACAACTTATAATCAATAGTGTCCAGTGTCAACCAAATTATACGTAAATTTTAACTATAGGGAAGAGAGAGCCTAGCTGTTGTTGCCTGATTTGTGGGTATGTTGTAGTCCTGTGAATGTGTGCCAAAAGAAATACATTTGTAATTGTCGCCATATATTTCTTCTAGATGAATGTATTTTTTTGTTTGTTTGATAGAATGTGAATGTGGTTTCTTTAATACAACATGCAAGTATTATGCTCCATAAAACTTGCTCCTGCTCAGTGCTCACTAACAGCTTGATGTTGAAGTTTGTCATGAGAATAAACTGGCAAAGAAACTCATGTTATAACTGTTATATTTTCATTAGAATGTACGATAACCACTATTGGCCTTGTACTTTTTAATTCAAACTCCGAAATCAGAAAGGATGTTTAATGTATCTAGAGTTTTGACCGACTTTGCTTTCATATAGAAGTTGATTATATTAACTGTAAAAGCTTTAGCCTTTAGGCACTCTATCTAACCATTTCATTCTCCCCTGTTGTCAGTGTCTTGCAAGTGTGTACTTTGTTGATGAACCTTAGCATCCTTTTTAGTGCTAACGCAAACTTACCCAGGCCATCCTTTACTTACCCCCTAACTTTTGTTCTCATTTATTACCTCTATTTTTTCATTTCTTTGTTTCTTTTACTATGAATCTAACCTAATTGGTTACTGGTTTGCTTCCTATTTGAGTTATCAAACAAGTGAAGAAATTTTACCGAATTTCATTTTAAAAGATTCGAAACAATTTATTTCATTCCTTGTATGCCCATTCTGTCTTATTCTACTTCTTATAAATATTTGTAACTTGCTTTAAAAAATATATATAACTTTATTAGTGAAATGAGATAAAATAAAATGAAGAGTAATAAACATAATTTTGTTTCTTTAAAAAAAAACAAAATTTTGTCGTACTTTCTCTTTATCATATTGTCGTGAAAAGATATAGATTTTTTTTAGCTTAAATGGTCAAGGATTGGGGGGTTTGTGAGTAAAATTGACCACTCAGCCTTTCTCTGCATAGGATAGGATAATGCATCTTCTTCCCACATGTATTGGGACCATTTTTTTTAGAATTATGACATCAATGATTCAATGGCATATACTCTTATCAATTCACAACTACTTTAAGAAATTTGTATAAATAAATATCTCTAAAATCCTAACATCACTGATTCATTGTCCCATTCTTCTAGTTGGTTGCATCTATCACTAGTAATTCATAGGAAAACATGGTGCAACATTTTACACTTACACCATATACAACTAGAATTGATGAAAATATTTACACTTGGGTTATTTTTTCCAATTAATACGTCAAATAAAGATGATTACATATCCATGGAAAGCATCAATGATAATAAAAAGAGTACAACAAATCAAAACCCAGAGGAGGCAAGATTTCACTGACATGCACACCTTCCTTTCATCCATCCCAACAAAACTCCACTAGTCTTTGTTTTCCAACTTGAATTGAAAAACACCATAATTAAAATAATTGAAAAGAATCAAAGACAAACAACAACAAATACTAACAAAAAAAGGAAATGAAAGAATCTCCAACATTACATTACATAAACCCCATATAGTTAAAGCAGACACCAACACCAACAAGTACTGTTTATTTCTTCTCTTTGATATTGATGTCACTGAGTGGTGCACATGTGTTTCACTGAATTCCAATCATGCAACTTTGAGTGGTCCCCTTATATAAAGTAAACACATCACGTGACTACCACAGTTTGATAGCAAAAGCTTACCACTTATATTCTCCCATCACATTATCCTTCATCAATTTCCTATTAAAATTTCTTACCATCTCACTACTAGTACCATTCATTACATTACATTACAACTTTTTGTCTTTTCTTTTTCTACCCTTCTTAATCACCTTAATTATTCTTCCTTCCAAATTTTAGTAGTAAAGAAATAGGGATATTCCAAAAAAATAAAAATATCCACCTTCTAAAAATAAAATAAAAATAACAAGAATGACAACATAGGATCATGTGAACTAGCCATGTCTCAAACATTGATAAGATGTTCATTTTCAATGTGAGTATCATTATCACATCGTGGTTTAGGTGATGGAGATGGTGACATTGCTGCTGCTGTAGCATTGTTCTTGATGTTTTGTTGTTGGTGATACACTTGCCTCAGCCTCTCTATCTCCCTCTTCAATGCCTCTTGATGAGCTGCATTATTCATTGCATCATATGTATAATATTAATAATCTATTAAGTATTATTTTGAAGCTTTTTAAGTAGTACCACTAGTAGTAATCTTAATGACTATAACTACTAGTTGCAGACACAGCACATGGTTATCTCAGACATACAGCATTTTAATATGTGTGCAACTGCATGCAAGTGCTTTTACTAAAATCAATATCAATCTGTCCTCTTCTCTAATAATTGCTCTGATTCAACTCATGTGCCGTACGATGCAAAGTTCCACAAAAAAGAAGCTAATTCCGTTGTTATCCTTTGTTCTATTTATAAGCCTATAATATAGTTTTCATTCATTAATAATTAAAATTAATAATTCTCCTATAGTAAAAATAATTAAACAATTTCGAGGAGATGCAATTGCATTTGCAAGCTTAGTTAGTGGTACAATTGAAAAGTACATCTCTATAAACTAAATTGTACTTTCTTTCTACAATTCTATCTAAACTTTCTCTTGAACATGACATACTGAAAGTATAAAACTACGTATCAATAACCATATATATACACACAAAAATCTAAAGAGTGATTAATTAATGACAGTGTAAAAGGTGAAATGAGAATATATTTAGGATGTAGCATACCATCTTTGAAGATTTTGTCTTGGGCAAGGGCTGCGATTCTTTGCTTGATAGCACTGTTATCAACATTTAGAAGCAACCTCTGATGATCCAAATATGCAACCCGTGGTGACAGCACTGATACTTCTGCCTTCATTCATCAATACATTATATAATAAGTTAAACAAAATATAATCTTAGTATTATTATTAATTACTATACACATCAAATTATTAGTATATGCTATGCCTAGTAACTTTATTAAATTCACCTGTAATGAAGTCACACTTCGTTCAAGCTCTGATATGTATTGCAGTTTCCTCACTCTTGATCTTTGTGCAGATTGTCTATTTGCCAGGATTCTGATACATATGAAAACACAATAATTACAATCACCATCACATAAATGAAAAGGAACAAAAATATATTCTTACATAATCACCATCACCACTATACTAGCTCATGTTTCAATCACATATTCACAGCAAATTCATTCTAATATATATGAAGAACATGTTCTCCATAGCTAGCTAGAATTAATAATACACAAATTAACACTAAATCGTCTCACTCACACATTGATAATACTACAAATTAAGTAAGCCATGTAATACACATATTTGGTTCTAGGAATGTGATAATTTTGTGACATGAATAATATGTTTGAGTAGTACCTTTTGACCCTCTTGGGGTCAGTAATTTTGGGACTGGAAAAAGTTGTTGTATTTCCATTATTGTCATCTTCATCATTCACAACTCCTCCATTTTCTTGCTTGCATTCACCAATTTCATCCTCATCAGATTCATGCTTCAATTGTTTCTGTTGCATCTTTTCCTCCTCCTCTTCCTCTTTCTCATCATTGATGCTGTTATGATCAGAAGGAGTTGAAGGGTTAGAGTTAGATGACAATGTAGCTGATGGTGCTGGTGGTGGCATCATGGTATTATTCCTCGAAACCTCGTCTACACTAAACATGGACATCAATTGTTCATCATCAAACCTTTCAAACTCATTGTCTCCATCCCTACGACGACAATGCTCCATCATCGATGCCTCTATGAAGGTCACTGAGTCACTGGCCGAACGTCTGTGTGCCCCTCTTCTGGTGGACGAGAAGTCAAGAAACTCGTCCACCCATGAAGGGTTTTGTTGATTGTTGGAAAAGTTTGAAGCATTACTTGGTGAGATGGTTTTAAGGTTAGGCATTTTTTGGTGAGAAGAAAATTCAGGCCAAGTTGGTGTCATGTTTGGAATTGGAACCTTCGGTGGCAATTGAGCCATATTTGAGAGAAAAAGAGATAAAATCTATAACCAAAAACAAACTAGCTAGCTACAGTGGAATTGCCTCAGCAAATGAAATGTGTGATCTTATATTTATATATGCAATGCAATGTGTGTATATGAATTAATGTGTGTGTCAAGTAGACAAACAAAATGAAGAAGCATGTAGCATAGGTTTTTTTATAAAGACATGTATGTATGTGAAGGAGCCAGAGGGAATGTTAGAAAGGCACAAGAAGAACAACAATATGATGAGTTCAATTCAATATATTAGTACATTATAATCATCAACTTTTTATTTATTTATTTTTAATATATACTAATATTGTGTTGGGTTTAAATCCCAATAAATAAATCTGTGGGGGTATCTGCATCTATGTGTTTGTGTAGTAGGGTCACATGGTGAGAAGAATTGGACAGCTATGGAACAGCTGTCTGGGAGGAGAAAATGTTTTGTTTTGGGTCTCCTCAACTTAACGGTATTACTGGAAAGTCGCCAATGTTTTATTTATAGAAAATGCTAGTAACCACTTTAAATGATAAATTGTTATTAAAATTTACGTATTTAATATATTAAAAATTGAAGTATTTGATGTTTTTTTTATAAATAATTTTGTAATTTGAAATGAAAAAGTGTTGCGAGGTATAAGTAAGCAAGACCTTATTTTTTTTTAGAGGACCTTCTATTTATTTGCAATTATTGTTTTAGGTCAAATACCACTTTTGGTCCTTTTAATTTGACATAATTCTCAAGTTAATCCTTTAAGTTTTTGAAAGTTTCAATTAGGTCCTTTAAGTTTGATAGAATTCTCAAGTTAGTTTTAATTTTCAAATAGGTTATTTTAGTTGATAAACTATTTCACTGTTATCCCTGTTGTCAGTATCTGTTTAACTGATGATGATGTAGCCATTAAGTTGTTGACTTGGATCAAAATGTTGCCTTTTAAAAGTTTCAGGGTGTCCAAACGCTACGTTTAATGGTCACAAATGATCATTTATAGTGTTTGAAAGGCAACTATTTACAACAACAAATGTCTTTCTAGAACTGTTAAACGACATTTATAATGGTAAAATGATATTTGTGACCATTAAACGTAACATTTTGACACCCTGGAGCTTTTAAAAGGCAGCGTTTTGATCCAATCCAACAACTTAACAGCTACATCAGCATCAATTAATTATTAACTAACAACAAGGGTAACAGTGAAATAGTTTATCAACTAAAATGACTTATTTGAAACTTTTGAAACTTAAAGGACTAAATTGGGAATTCTATCAAACTAAAATGATCTATTTAAAACTTAAATGACTAACTTAGAAATTCTGTCAAATTAAAAGTACCAAATGTTATATTTAACCTATTGTTTTATTAGTACAACATTAATAATAACTAGTGGGAAAGCCACCACGTGCCCTTCTGACCATCTTTTAGTGGGTGGATTTGCGTTTGAGATGCCCTTATGTATCATATAGTCTCTAGAGTATAAATTAGCAATTGAGTTGTCATTTGAACATCTATTTAAATGATAAATTTTATTAAAAAAATAAGGTATTGATACAAAAATATAGAGGAAAAATTATCACAAAAATTATCAAAAAAATAATTGTTCAAATATTATTTCTCTTAGCAATGAACTATCTCATGTGCAGTTAAGAAATTTAATCTTTATAAATTGAGTTGAGTCAAATAAGGTCATACCAATGAATGAAAGTTTGTTCAAGAGTATGATACATATACCCACCTCTACAATTAAATTTAACTATTTGATATGGTTGAGTAAAAAATAAAAAAACCTTACATATAGTCGTCCAAATTTTTTTACCAAAAAATCGTTTTGGTCCTTTATCCTTTTATTAAAGTTGTTTTAGTCATTTATCTTTTTAAAAAGTTGAATGTTTGTTTGACTTTTTTTTTAAGTAACTGGATCTGAGACGGGTGGTGATTCCTATCCGATTTATAGGAACAACATGATAGTTATTCAGAAGTTGGTTATGCTCACGTCAATGATGTGTGTAGCCGCTCTAATAGGAATGACGTGGTTCTTGATATGTAGTAGAAGGTAGTTACCCCGACTAGCACATCGTTTTAAGTTGCTATTTCTCTTAAAATGATGCAAGTTGGATACCATGCGACCTGAGAAGATGATCACCTCGATGAACCTGGACTTGGTCTGTTTATTGGACCTTTGTGTCATATTCTTAATTGGTCTTAATGTTGGATGATCCAAATTTGGATATTTTTGAAGTGGAAGTAATAGGGACTATTAAAATATCAAATTAACGATCAAAATAAAATTAGGTATAATCGATTTCAATGAATGGCTCCAACACTCTAATCAAAATTATTTTAGAGAATTAATGTCTCTAGATCAAAGAGGTATGACTTACCCACTTGAGGAGTGTACCTAAAAAAAATTGCCACCAGAGGGTGTTGATGATTGGTGAGACCATATGGGTTCCCCTAAAAATATAAATAATGAAAAATGGCATGTGCTTAAGATTTTTTGACAGTGGAAACGCATGGAGTGCGATTCGGTTTCACCGTCCATATTCATTTAAACATATTGATTTTGATGGTTGTTTAATAAAAAAAAAAGATTTAAAAAAAAAGTAAATGTGCTTTAATGGTTAAGATTTTTAAATTACTTACACATAAATAGATAGCTTTAATTACCAGAACAAAAAATTGTATTCCTTTCGTCCCGAGTTTTTTTAGGGCCTTTCCTCCCAAGATGGCTTATCTAATTGCATGTTTCACATATGACATAGGACAATTTTGGCATTTATGGTTTTAATTTTTTACTAACAAAATATCATCAAAATATGTTACCCAAACAAAATATATAGTCAAACAAAGTCAGTTATTTGGGGACGATAGGAGCATAGAATAGTAAACTTGGAACTATGGATGGCAGAAAATTATGTATCCGTTGATAAAATCTTCCACATTATGGGTACAAGATAAATAACCTAATGAATAGATATTAATAGATAAAATAAACGAATATTTTAATTACCGTTATCTAATAGATACAAATGAAATGAGGATTTTGTATTACCCGTGCACACAAATATTTGTATCAGTTGTTAAAGTAAGTAAAACACACAAGTATCTTTACTTAAAGAGACTTGCTATATGGTGCGAAAGCATTAACGCACGACCGACATAGGCACCATAAAAGCCAAGAAATGCTTTAATATTTTTTAAATAAATAAAAGTAGAACATGGCCAACAGCAAAATACAATCCAACGGTGATTGAGAGTTCGTCGATTTTCGTCGCTCCACATTCACACCATCTATCTTTTTTCTCACTTAAATATAAAAGACTCTTTCAACTTCAGTAAAAAAAATACGTATTTTTTTTACTTAGAAATAAAATGTATGAATATTGCTATGTATGTATATTATTGCGTATGAATATTGTTATGCTTTGGTAAAAATAAGGAAATGAATGTGATGAATTTTTGTTTAAGCTTAGGTAATTATAAAAAGATCCTTTTAAAAAACGTTTTATGTGGATATCTAAATATACTCGTCAATATCTATAAAATTCTATATTACCCACATAGCAGATACCTGTACAAATATGAAGCGGACACATATATCATATTATCTATGTCTATGAATATCCATTTACAAAATATACCAGCTAGGATACTTATGGTTTAGATCGATTTTATGATAAAAAGTCATGTGATCCAAATTAAATATTAAAGTAGAATGTAGTTTTGTTTGGGTTGATTCACTTTTTGAAATCTTAACCAGTCTAAACAGTCAATTCGAACAGTAGTTTTTAGGAAAAGGACGATGTTATGCATTTTTCAAATTTTGGTTGATTTGCAATTTTTATTTGAATGAATTTGGATATTAAGATGCAATATATAGTCTCTGGAGTATCTTGTAAAGGATGATGTTATATGCGCCCATGTGAATTGTTTGCATGCACTATGCTAGCTTTCTTTGCTTTGTCCACAAACCATTGGCACATGTTGGGTATATTACTTAGCATACTATAATAAAAAAAATGCCCTCCCTCTCTTTGTGGATGTGCTTCCAGGCACCTTCTTCCATGATCTTTTCTTAACTGCAACTCTTGTAGTTTTTTAAATTTTAATGGAGACAATAGTTTGACAAAGCCTCAAATCATCATGATTAGGGGATAGGGATGCCGGGCATATATAAAATTTGCCTGTCAAGGAAGTGCCTGCCAATAAAGCATCATCGTGGATCCATTATATTATATTATATTATATTATATATGTTAGTTAAATATTTTTTCTAAGCAAATATGTTTTTAATTACTATAAATATATCAACTTTCAGTTAATCTCTCTAGAATTTATCTTCTATTTTTTATCCTATAAATTTTAGCCCTTATTTTTTTACAAACGTCCACATTTCATGTTCTAAAAAACTTTATTTATTGACATATCATTGATAAAGACTTTACAATATCATTAGTTTAATAATTTAACTATTTAATACTTAATCTTTATTAATTTATATATAACCTCAATTCAAATTTTTGATGTTAGCGTTCATTTACTTATTTGTAAAACTTTCTAGGTCATTTACTATTCAACGGTTTATTTCAATTCAATTACATCCAACTATTTTATTATATACATGAAAATAATATCCTCTTCTAAAATCAAACTTTTTGGCCCCTCGATTTTCATGTTTGTTGCAATATTAGTCCCAACCTAGATTTTATGACACATAATTTTTGGCATAGAAAGTGTTGATTTAATGCTCCGATGTTAAATCTTACGAGAAAATATCACTTTTAGGTCATTTAAATCCACCCTTTTTGCGCGATAAAAGTCATCATTTTTTAGTCAAAAACATGAGTTGTAACCAAAACGCATCAAAAATGAAAATTGAAGGACCAATAATTTAATTAAAAAAGATAACTATTTTCGTGAATTTAATTAAATCGAGGATCAAAAGGACAATCAAGCCATTTACTTTAAATGCTTTAACAATTCAATCTTTCAAATTTCATGTCCTTTTATTCTATTCTTTCTTAAAAAAAAAAAAAAAAAATACCTTTTATTCTTAATCTTTTACAATTCAACCGTCTTTTACATTCCAATCATTAAATTTTAAAACAATTAACCTTAAAATCTTTTTTGAACCAATTTCAACCATAAAAGTAAAATAAATTTAGGGCGTGTACTGGATTGAAATTTTAAAAGACTATTTTGATAAATAAAAAATGTCTTTAAAATTTTAATAGACTTTGTAGGATTATATTGATTCTGTGAGATTTTAAAAGACTTTTTACACTCAAGATTTATAACACAAATTTTAATGGATATATAACACAGATTTCAATGGATTTATAACACTGATTTTTTTTTGTGTGTGTGAAACGGGTATCCTCTGCGCATAACTTCGGAGACTAATCTCTCGAGCATAACACTGACCTTTACACTAAAGACTTTTAAGATTTTTTTATATAATTTGAATAAAGAAAAATAAAACATATACAAAATTCTTTTACTAACTAAGTGATTATTGCTTTTCTGTAAAAAAAAAAAAAAAAAAAAAGAAGAATATTG
>Ga0228710_1001976_pt1 | contig 31751 bp, 12 predicted proteins | sample MedpolnodulmetaG_FD_177995 | JGI IMG/M metagenome (GOLD analysis project Ga0228710, IMG submission 177995) | Root nodule microbial communities from Medicago polymorpha collected in Santa Monica, California, United States - pink nodules | ecosystem: Host-associated > Plants > Roots > Nodule...
ATTAGCCAATACCCAACATAGTAAACGGACTAAGCCACCAACCATGATAATTGAAGGGAAGTGTGACATATTTCGCCTTCAACCACCTAAAGGTAAGAGACTTAATCTTATCTACCACCTGAGTTACTGTGCTTTGTTTATCATTGAACAATCTGTTGTTTCTTTCTTTCCAAATTTCCCATACCATTGCAAACCAGATGACCTGTGTAATCGAACGGTGCTTGTGACCAATACCGCCACTGACACTAAATTGAGTAAAATGAGCCAGCACCTGTGAAGGTACGACCGCAGAAACACCAAGCCACCTGTATATAAGATGCCAAACAGAACCAAAAGTAGTACAATGTAAGAATAAGTGCTGAGAGGATTCAACCAAGTCACACCCCGCCGCACAGAAAATAGAATCCCTATCGAGGACACCGCGGTGAAGCAGATTTTCTTTTGTTGCCTCGAAATAACCGCCAAACAAACAGAACCACCTTTAGAGGAACATCCTTGTGCCAAAGATCAACAACTGGCACCAGATTAACTAAAGGAGGAGAAAAAGTGATGATCCGATAAGCACTACGAACAGAGTAAGTTCGACTTGTTTCCAAAGTCCATAACCAACTGTCAGCCTTGTCGACCTGCAAAATAACATTGTGTAACAGTAACAACATTTCCCCCACCATTTGTTCCTCCCACACAAACAACCTCCACCTCCATCTCCACGCCCCACCATCAACCCCCCATCCCAAATGACTCATATGGAAAACAGATGACTCCTTAAACAATGATAAGTCATATAACCGACTAAATCGAGCTCTAAGCGACACCCCACCAATCCAGACATCCAACCAAAAAAACGTATGTTTCCCATTACCAAGAGAACGACAAACATTATCAGTAAGCTCATCCACTATGACATCATTGTTTTGATCAAACACATACTTTGTTTAAGAAAAATATATATATATATTATGAGTATAGAAAATTAAAAACACTTTGAAAAAAATAATAATAGAAACACTTACTTTTAAAATATATTATTAAGATTATAAAAAAAAGAAAAAAAGAGAGAGATAACGAAATACAATTTAAAATGTCAATTGAATGGTTTGTAGCATTTGGTAGTTTTAATATATATAATCAATAACAACAACCAAATTAGCAAAACCAAGTTATGCATACTGCCTTTGACTGTCTGTACACCAGTTCGATCCATGCTGGGTGCAGATTTCATTTTTTTAATTAAAAAAGCTATAACCCGGTTGGTTCAGAAAACCGCTGGTTCGTCGGTTTTAAACGAGCTTACCTGGTTCACGCCGGTTCATACCGATTTGAAAGCATGACTGATCCAAACATGAACCGAACCGGCCACCCCACTGGTTCACGGTCGGACCGGTTAAACCGACCGGTCCGATCCGATTTTCAAAACTATGCTCCGATCCTTGAGACTTACGCTGACCTTGATAAGCTTTAAACCAAACTCACATTATTCAACAAAACTTTTATTTACCAAAACAAACTACTTTCAGGCAACCACCTTTGCTCTATCACAATCACACTATCGTTCAGTCACCTTATCTAAAAAAATACAACCATTTTTTAGTTACCAAATAGAAAATAAATAAATATCGCGTTTCATAATTATTGTCACATTTGCAAAAAAAAAAGTCTTTTTTTTTACCAAAGTTCAATACAAGAAGGATAAGAATGAAAAATACGGTGACTAACTCAAGAACACGCCGCCCTAGCTAAAGTACGAGCAATCATGTTCGTTTGTCTCCTAACAAACTTCACATCGAAGTTGGAATGTAAAGATAACTGATAAATAATACTTGAATGTTCAAAAGGTCATGCATAGCAATGTCATGTCTCCTAGGTTCATGAATGTTGTATTCAGGAGGATTGGTTTTGCCATCCAAAAAGGTCTAGCAGCTTATGGCCCGCTTGCCTTCTATTCAAGTGTAAATAATGGTTTATATATATTTGATAAGTAAAAAAGGAAAAAAAAAATACTTGAAACTATAACATAGAATTTTGAATCACCATGACCCGGAGACGATAGAGCTTGCATAGAGTAGATGAGTCAGACTCGAAGACAACTTGGTTCCATCTATTGCCAATAGCAAAGTGAAGGGCCTCAGGTAAGGCTACTGCCTCCCCCTCCAATAGTGTCATATTAGTCCGTTTGCGATTTCGTTTGAGCCCGAATAAATTGTCCGTGGGAGTCTCTAGCACAACACACAAAAGATGTAATATGGTTATAGTCATGAAACGCGGCGTCCACATTACACTTCAACCACGTCTCGTTCGATTTCTCCCAAATGTAGTTATTACTTGACACTCTGTTATAAAATAAGTCATTTTCGGTGTTCAGTGTAACATTAATACTATGTAAATCATTTCAAAATTATTATTTTCAACTTTGTGCTTATAAGATAACGAGAATCAACCAATAGTTAATTTGATAAATTTGTTTTTTTTCTTTCATTTATATGTAAAATGACCAACTATGATAATTTTTGTAGGACAAAAGAAGTTAGTATTTTATATGTATGATGTCAGAGCGGAAAATGTGGTTATGATAACCTTGGATCGTTAATATAATATATATTGTGACCACCAATACTATTGTAGATATATACAGAAGGGATGTATATATAGTATGCATATATGCACTAAATATTTTAGGGTTTCAAATATGGTGGAATTAATGTACGTGTGAGTGATGGTGGTCCATAGCTTGCATAAAATTCTACAGCTAAGCCTATTAAGTAGGCACTGTGGTTGGTGGTCTGGTGGAAGAGCCCCACCCCTACCCGATTTAATGTTAATTTGTCCTTTTCCTATTGGTTTGTTTCTTATAAAAAATGCACTGACAAATTCCAAAGTGCAAAATATAGGATGGAGCAAACAGCTCCTGCATGATCTTGATCTTGATCTAGCTAGCAAATTGCAAAAAATCCAGAAAGGAAAGGGAAAAATAGATTCATATATTTTGATGTATGTGGACCCCTACTTTGACCTTGTTTAAGTGGTTGCATTAGAAGAATGTGTTCATCACTTCTTCAAAACTTCATATTAAAAAAGGTGGCATGCATGATCAAAGCCGTCCACTAGAACCATTTCAAGGGCTATATATAATGGGGTCTTAAATTTTTTATGTCGTTAAAATAACACGTTAAAATACAATTATTAAGGAATATTTTATTTTGTTTTGTTTAATTATTTGAAATTAAAAAATAAAAAATTTATTTATTTATTTATTTATTGTTTCTCATATGTTCCTTCCACTAAAACTAATCTTAATCGGAATGTGTTAGACACCAAATTGATACCTCTTTCATCTGTCATTTTAACTTAATTTACCATGTTATAACAGTTTATCCATTTCCCCTAAAACCTAACTCCTATTAGTGTTAGAGACAATTAATTTTAACTGAGTTAACGTCCAACTTGGTTATCTTTTCGTACCATCTTATCAATAATTTGTTAGTCTCCAAACTATCGATATTCGAAAATAATATCTAAAATTGGAAAATGTTAATAGGGTTCATCCCTATGTTGGTATTTACATTAGCTATAAGGAGATTAAGTTAATAATATTGAAGATTAAGAAAGTAAACAATATTAGGAGTTCATTTAATGAAAAATCAAGACAAAACAAAAAATTAAGTTAATACGAAAATATTGATAATATAGAAATCAAAGTTAATACGAAAATTTCAGAGATTAAGTTAGATATTTATTTGATTTTAATTCATTTGTAAATAAAGAAAAAATGAAGGGTTATTTATTTGCGCTTTGGTCCCTTATATTCGTGTGAGTTTTAATTTTAGTCCCTTTATTTCTTTTTAGATTATGTCTCTAGACCTTAAAATTCTCATTGTTTTAGTTTATGTTCCATGCCACATCATATTTTGGTGCCCGTGGTGCAAAGTTGCCACACCATCATCGAATGAATGATTTCTATGTGGCACTGAGTTGTAGTGTCCAATCTTCCTCTCTCTAATATGAATATGTAATTCATGAAATCTTAATCTCAACTAATTGTGACTAAAACCTATATATTTCACTACTACTTCTGAAGACAAATACCATGGACCATATTTTCATGAGTAAATATTCATCATTAAGATAAAAGAAAACAAGTTAGAGATTTTTTTTTGTCATGTAGTTTAATGGTTAGAAATTCATCTTTTTAAGGCGAGTAAGTGGACAGTCCATGGTTCGAACTCCAACTCATGCATATATTATACAATATTCATATTAACTGATCTAAGCTCATGAGAAACTTAGTGATTATTTATATAGCTAAAAAGAGAAGAAAATTGGACAAGAAAATGAAAAAGAGATTAAAACCAAAATTCATCCAAATATTAGAGACTAAACAAAGTTCAATACACTAAAACCAAAATTCATCCAAAACAAAATAATCAAGAAATAATGAAGCCGCCACCTAACAATTTTAATTTAAGCACAATAAAATAATCATTTGTAAAAAAAAAGAAGTTATTTTAATTCAAGTGACGTTCCTTCAAAAAAGAAAAATTCTAGTGACATGTAAATGCGTCATGGCCTTTGCCAAGTGTCACGCGTGCCCATAAACACCAATGTCACAAGCAGTACCAAAAATATTATTTTAACAATGCATTTGGGGCTTAAACATTTGATTAATTTAATGTATAAAATGCAGTGATAAGCGAGTATGAAGGGTTGGCATTAATTTTTAAGAGCCCTATAAGGTATTGTTTAATTAATGTATTATTTGTATATGACCATATGGTACATTAATTTTCATGTAAGAATAATTTAGAGGCCTGCTTCACATGGTAGGGTGATGGTGATTCAGACAAAAACCTTGTTAGAGTAATGCTGAGAGAATCCCAGTTTAATTTTGTTCGTTTGTGGGAAGTGTGATTGGTCTGTCATGCTTGGAACGTGAGGCAAGTTTTTGTCTGAACTCAATCCATAATTTTGATTTTACAAGATACCACTAGTGTACTTATGCTTAGCTAGCTCGGGTTTTGTGGGATATGTATTAGTATATAGTATAGTATTGATCCCTAAGTATCTTATTAAATTGGTTCCTTGCAAGAGTTGGCGAGCAATTCAACAAATATTTTGAAATGGTTAAAACTATATGAATGCTTATTATCCAAGTGAATGAGCAAGATGTATATAGGTTAATATATTTTAGTTTGTTAGTTATATTAAGGGTGTAGTGAGGACGTGAGGGCTGCACAAGAGTCTCATTGGTTGAGTTTGACCAAAACCGAGACCCTAACCATGTAGAGAAACCTGATTTTGGGTCTGGTGGGAGAATCACCACTATGACTCATCGTATTTTTTCAAACTATATAAATTTTTAGGTTGGATTGGATTTAGCATGTGGTGGGTCATCAACGTTTTCTTTAATTTGTTTGTAAACGATGAGTCCTCGTATTTTTTTTCTTCATAAAAGCAACTCAATCTTAATTTTTCCTAAAATATGGTGTTTACACCTATTTTCACTATTTAATAGCATAAATATATAAACACACAACAATAAATGAGGATATGAATGAGATACGAAGAATACTTTTTGTAAAAAACAATAGTAGGATACATTTATGTTAGATAATCACGGGGAATCTCACTGAGTTGTACATCACATTAGACAAAAATTCTAAAATACTTGTTTAGTTTGAGCGTCATCGCATATGCGAGCGACACCTATTGCATATGCGAGAAAACACATTGTTTCATTTAGGAGTTCTACTCACATATGTGAGCTAAGGTGTGAGTCAAGGAAAATTAGGTTTTTTTTCCCATACCTCATCGCATGCGCCAAGGATTACGGTCGCACATGCGACATTATATCCAAAACCAAATTTGTTCTATTCTTACTTCTCTCGCATATGCAAGATAGTTCCCTCGTCTATGCGAGGAACTATAGACCTGGAATTTCCCCATTCCTATTTTCGCTGACACATTCGAGCTATCCTACCTATATATGCGAGAAACATCAAAAACAATTTTTCGCCAAAACGGGTAAATCAAACTTAGTCTAATCCCTTTGTCGCTGATTCCCAAGGTAATAAGGGCCCATTTGTTTTAGATTTAAAAATAGTAGAAGTTATTTCAAACTCATTTGATTTAAGTAAAAGAAAAGATTTTGACATTCACTAACTTAAATATTTGAAATAGCTTTTTTTTTTAGAGACTTTTTCAAAATTTTAGTATCCAAAAAAATAAATAACAAAATGATGAAATATTTAGAATGACATTTTAAAATAAGCTATTTAAAAAAAAAAATATTTGAAGCTTTCTTTAAAAATTTCTTTGTTAAAAAAATTATAACAAAAACATATTACATTACAAAACTCTTAAGTGCAGTAATTATACAAAGACCATTTAAAGCGCTTAGACTTGTGGTCTTTGTATTTACATCAACTTTTCACCATATAAAATTCTTGTAATTTGTCTTGATATTTCAATAAAATTCTTTGTTTTTATTTTTAGTATTCTTTTATTTTATTAGGACGTTCATCTTTATGATGAGTGAGTAGTCTCTCTTATGTCTTGGATCATAAAAAGTAGTTATATGATAAATTTCCACAATCCCTTTCTTTCTTTTGTTGTGGTAATTCAAAATCATAATCTAACTTTAACACTTTTCCAAACAGATTATGGTATGATTGTTAGAACTTGAATAATCAAGAGATTTATATGAGAACAACGAGATCATAAGATCATTAGTTGTAATCATTCAAAACTAATGTTATCAACGAAGTAAGGAAAGTTGAAGTTGATAGCAACTGGATTGAATGATTGTGACAAATACACCAAATTCAAACACGAGTAATCATAGAAAATGCCCCGACAACTAACAATCTTAAAATTGTTAGTTGAGTTAGGTCTCACATGTAAATGAGAATATTTCTAATATTATATTTTTTAACCTAATCCTATAATTAAAATGATCATTAATTTAGAAATAAAATAGAGAATTGGAAACATTCAAAATTTTATTTATTTATTTCTAATAAAAAAAAATAGGGATTAGCATTTACCATTTAGAGTAAAAAGTGATTCATTACCCCCCAATAAATTTTATTTTCAACAACAATGTCTTACCTTTACATTAGCTGCTCGATCAAGTTAAGTTACTCTCTTTTAATTGGCTCAGGGCTAAAACGATTAATTTCGCCTACACTTACCATGAGTGGTGGCGACATCCATTATTGTGTATGGGTATCTCTTATGTAATTTTTTGATTTTGTGCGGCAGCCTTCACTTGTTTTTGCTTCGCTGATTTCGTAAAAACTCTTGCTGGCCTCCTTTAGCACACCTTGTGCATGGGGGGAGGGGTGTCAAGTGAAGATCCAAAAAACGTTTATTCTTTGGCTCGATTGAGAGGTTTTCACGTAAATATTAGAAATATTGTGTGTTTAATTTTAGCGATAATATTTTATTGATCGGGTATCCAACACAAAATGACTACTTTTTGGTTGTATTTAACATTAAAATACACATAAATAAATAGATATCGTACGTATTTATCATAAAAAATTAATAGAAGATTTATCATTTCCCATAATTTATAAGACAACAATCACAAATGTTGTCTCCTCATGATTATCACAAGGACTCGATTACCCAACTTGATTTGAAGCCTAATCGACTAGTTTAAGAGCTTGGGTGATGAACAGTTGGAAACATAGTTGGCAAATAGTGTCTCTTTTGGAGCATACTATATGATATGAAAATCGAAATTCGTAGTGACAAAAGGCCCTTAAGAAGAGTGAAATATTGAAGAGGGGTATTAGTTATCTTACCTATATATACCTGAGAAATGTTAGGGTCACACCTTCTAACTCTCATGTTCCGTTTTAGCCGCCGCTGAAACATTTCTACATGGACATCATTTAGCCGTCTTCAATCCGTTTTAGAGATAGGAATTCCATTTCTTATGACATAAAACTGGGTTCCATCTTTAATTTTCGTTGGATTCGATTTTTGTTAAAGATTGCAGAAGATTTTTCCATTAATATAATGATGTATAACATCATCTACAATTGAAAAACATATTCTTTTGGTGATTGTTCACAAAAGATATTCCAGTTGATTTGTTCATGTGGCATTATCTGGGAAAAAAACTACTTAGATCTGGAAGTCTTTTTATATTTTAGCATAAGGTTGCAATGAGTATTTGTCAATTTGGGTTAGAAAACTTACATTACCAGACTATAATTTTCCAGAACGTGAAATGTTAAGACAAGTATGGTGAAAGGTTGTGTCTTCGTGAAGATGAAAAGTTGAAGTTCACAATATAAAATAAATAGTTAGACTCTTGTAAAATAGAACCGGTAACAGGTCAACAAATTAAAAAGGTTGATGACATGTTCTGTTTTTATTAGAGTGTGTTAGGGTCACACCTTCTAACACAAAGGACGGTGATTCTCTCTATGATCATTGTCCCATTAAAAACTTGAATCCTCCAAAACTTCCATACTATATAATAAGTTAATTTTTATAAAAAAAATTGCGTAATTATTATTTGATCAAAAGTAATATCTTATATTTTCAAGATAAAATTTCTATTTGTAGATTTCTTAATCATTGTCATGAGAGCACCGGTTAGCAAAACCCATATAATAATGATCAACATTATGATATTCTTTTTTTTTGAAAAAGTTAAACTAGCCCACCCAAATTAGCACCAGAGAGAATCGAACCTGATACCTCGAGGAGGAGGACACTCCTAGATCCCAAGCCAATTACCACTAGGCCAACCCAAGTGGGCTAACATTATGGTATTCTAAAGTTCAATTATTTAATGTTATGTTATTTTGTAATATTTAATTGTTTTAAAATGAACTTAAACTTTTAAATAATTTTACTTTGAAGATACAGATGTAAAAAAACTAAGTGCCAAGTTGTTGGGAAGTCCGAATAGCATCAAAAGCAGTAGCAATGAACTAAACGTCTATGATCTTAAAAGACTTAGACATCACATCTACATTTAAATTGTAAGATGTCAGATATATGTGTCTCATCTCTTATATATTCAACATTTTATTCATATCTAGTCGATACGAGACATAATACTCACACTTAGTTTCCAACACAAATTATTTCCCTAATGAAATAAACAAAATTAAGGTCCCTCTTCGACCCCGCAGCATGCCCACATCATATGGTTGATTTGATTATACACACAAGGAAAAATAATAGTGGGAAAGGGGAAGCAAACGTTTCAAAACCTCTTTAAATTCGTCAAAAAAGTAATAAAAATTAGAGCCTTCAAAAGTGTCTTATCATGGTTGTATCATTTTTTATCAATAAGATATGATTCTTTGAGCATCATCTTTGAACGTGTCACACAATTAAACTTAACCAAGAATTAACTTTTGGAACTAAACAAACGGTAAAGACGTTAATCTTTATCTCTTTTTAAGAAAGATACACTAACCCCAATTAATATTTATATATACTTATAACTTAGGCTAAAGTTTTACTAATTTTCTAATCATTGTCCTTTATCATTCCGACATACTTTATAATAGTTCCTAGTTAATTGCTTCCCACAATCTCATCATAATCACTTTTACAATTTGATTATTATATTAATTATCTGCAAAAGCCGTCCATAAGTAGCTAAGTGTCAATTTGGCTTTTAATTCCATTTGTTATTAATTACTAGTACTTTAGATATTTTCTTGCTTTCAAGTGACCTCAGAAGATGATGAAAAATGAGGTCAATTTCCATTTGCTGAAATAGTTTATATGTGAAGAAAGAATAATGCTCAACCAAGAGAAAAATTCAAATCCAAATTCAAAATACCACGTGGTATGTAAAGTCAGCTCATTTTGACTTTGAATGGAGTAAGTGGACCTGGATGTTCTCAAGCACATATGACACACACAAGATCTATTTCTGTTCCTCTTAAAAAAAAATACCTATTTCTATAGAAGAAATTTTTTTTTCCTCATTCCATTGTCTTTTGCTACAAGCTTTGCTTAATTAAGTACCACTCTTTTTTTGAGAGGCATTACGTACCACTCTTGTAGATGTAATATTTTCAATATTAATTAATCGAATTATTGATGACGTGTAAAATTATTCAAATTGTATTTGTTATTATATGACCATGACAAACATGACTCGGTATCTACATGGCAATATAGTTTATATCTATTGTATTATTTAGCTCGAAATTAATTAAAAACACAAAAACAAAATTGGATTTTTTTTTTGCCATAAATCCGAACTTTATCATAATTTTTTTGAGTGAGTTGGGTCTATTTCCCTTAGAGACAATATATATAAGTTAATAATTTCTAAATTTATTTCTTGGCAATTAAGTTGGTATATTTATTTAATACCGTTGAACAATTTTTTTTACTCTCTCTGATCCTATTTTTCAGAGAAAGTTGTGTGAACTTTAAACTAATTACATAAATTTTTGTTGACTAAATTTTCTCATAAATATAAAACTAGAGGGAATTGTTGTTCTTTGTTTTTTCATAGAAAAAGTTTGAATAATAAGTATTAGAGTAACAAAGGTAGTCCCACTTATTATAATCGAAAGAATCTGATTAGACGCTTTCTAAGAATGTCATTTGGTTATTCAATCAATATAAAAAGTATAGTAAGGTTTAAAGTCATCTTAATTGTTATCAATCTTGAAAATTAGCTGAATAATCGACTAAGAATTGTATAAGTAAAAAAAGTACATTGTTAAGTGTGGTATTTATAGACAAAACTAATCATACCAGCCAAAATATTATGGCCTATAGAATTGAGTCTCGTTGGACTATTTTGTGGGTAATGTGTAATCTTTCTTGTTGTTGGGTATGTGTGTCTCTTCATGCCTTCTTCTTCATCATCATCATCATCATCATCATCATCATCATCATCTCCTCCTCCTCCTCCTCCTCCTTATTATCCTCCTTCTCCTTCTCCTTCTCCTTCTCCTTCTCCTTCTAAACAAACATAGAACTCATTGCCTCTTATAAACAACCATATTCTCGCTTTAGGAGCGATACTCGTTCCAGGATGTCTTATCGATCAATTCTCGGATTATTGCAGATGTTTTGTTCTTCATGATACCTCTTGTTGATGCGTCTAAGAGAATTCAAGTGTGTGGCTTGAGACCATTGGTGAAGGTTAAGGTGATCTCCTTCTCGGAAAAATTTATGCCCCGGACACCGCTTGAGTAACAACTTGTATCTTTTTCATGCATCATACAAAGTTTCTCTGTCTTCTTGTTGAATACTGGAAATTTTGTGCCTATTCTCCAAGTTTTGTTATTGGGAAAAGGCGATTGAGAAACACCTTCTTCAATTGGTACCATGTAGCTATGGTACATGGTACCACTTGGAATTATGTTGAGTCAATCCTTTGCTCGTCCACTTAGAGAGTAGACAAAAAGGAAAACCTTTTGTCGGACTCTGAAACTCTAGTTGGGTTGATAGTATTGCATGCTTCTAAGAAATGTGTCAGGTGAGATTATAGATTTCTGATTCCTTACCTGAGAATTTGTTCTTCTTTACAGTGGCAAAAACATCAATTTTAATGTCAAAGAGAACGGGGTTTACCGATTGGAATCATTGGGCAACTTCGTCGAGGTCTTGAGCCTCCCATATTATTCAGGTGTGATGCATTATACATCTTCCATTCTTTCGTCAAATGAGAGTGGAATAGGTGCTTCTAGTTTTGCTTCTCTTACTCCCCAAATGATTGTTTTGGATTGCTCTGTTGGTATTATCGACGACGGAGTCGAATAGGAAAGTATCTAAATCTGCATCAAACATAAAACAACTCGTAAGGATTTTAAAAATAGCGTCCGGAAAAAGATTAGACTATAGCAACAAAAAAATGATTTTTTTTTCCGGTTCTTGGAGTACATAGAAAAATAAAACAAACTAAAAATAAAAAGAACTAAATCTAGTCTTACTAAAGATTCCTAGAAACTAAAAAATAATTTAAAAATCAAATATTTTTGTGATTTTTGAAAATAAGATAAGAATAGAAAAACTAATCTAATCTAATCTAATCTATCTATCTAATCTAATCTAATCTAAAAAGAAAACGATTCTACACTAAGAATTAGGAGGGTAACTACCCTAAATAAAAAATAAATAAAAACTAACTTAATCTAAAAATATTAAAAACTAACCTAATAAAAAATGATAATCCTAGCTAAAAAATAGGAATTAACCCTAAAATCTAGAAACCACTTCTAATCCTACTAAAAAAATCCACCAAATACACACACAAAAAAAAAATCTTACCTAAAAATTAAAAATAGCCTAATATAAAACAGAAAATAAAAACTAAATATTTGCTTTGTTGAAATATGACCAATCTCTGGGCAACGGTGTCAAAAATTTAATGGACGAATTGGCAAGTGCACCAAATTGAAACAAGTAATAAAGTAGTAAGTTATCGCCTCCCCATGGATTGTCATTAAACTTAGTATGTAACAAAATTTATTTGTTTAGAAAGGCAATTAAAAGAGTTTATGGGTTGTAAGTTTTGAATTATCTTGCACAATGCAAGATTAGGTTTGTTTGATTTAGATAATTAACGACGATTAAGGTTTCCTTGAATCCCCTTCACATTCTTTGTTGGAACTAACTCGGATTACTATTAGTTATAACCTTGCCTTGATAAAGAAAAGTTTTGATATGTCCTTTTTATGTAACAATGAGAAGTTCGAGTATTTGTGCCTTAACATGGGTTATACTTGCGACTTCCCGTTAAGATGAATCATACCCCTAACAATCTTACTCATATTCAATTAAAAGAATATTCAATCATACTCATAATCAACTTACTATTGTTCTTGTTTAGGCGAATGCAGGATAGTCAGTCATATACCTTAACCTATAAATTAGGTCAAGCACTAGTTGAAAAGCATTAAGAATGAAACATATACAAATTAAATCACACAATTTGAATCATAGATTGAATAGAAACTTTATTAATTAAATCCAACAAATAAGTAGAGGTTCATCGTGGAACCCTAATCAAAGATAGGTTAAGTTACTCATCGTATATGACATCATTACAAAAGAAAAGAACATACCCTAGTCAACAAGAAGAATAGAAAGCCTTGCCTTGAAGCTTTGGATGACTGACCCTTGCCTTGTACCACCAACTTTTTGAATGAATAAAAGTGTATGCAATGTTCTTTATTGATAGGCATGTTTGATTCTAGGTTAAGATATGATTTATGGGATTTTCCCATCGATCCAGCTTGAAAAATAAGCACATTTTGTGATTTCTGCTTGCTCTCAATGTGCAAGGCGCATAAAGCAATGTGTAGGAGCGCATTACACAACCCAAAGCGTAGGGGCACACAACATATGCGCAAGGGTGAATTTGACAGCCCCTTAGGGGCAAATTCTGTAGTTTTCTGTCTGTTTTGGGGTTCTTCCGTCTTGAAATGCCTTGCTACTTGGGATGAATTTCTCAAATTTGTATTATCTTTAAAACCTTCTAAGAACCATCGATCTTCATTCATCAAATTCCTTGATCCTTCATGTGGTGTCTTGCTTTGTGGAATTACATGATTTAACAACAAAAGACTCAAAACACATGGAGTTGCATGATTAAGTATGAAAGTGAATTACAACAACTAGAATGAAAACAATACAAAATGTTCCTAAAACCATGGACAATTCCTCTAAATAATCTCTTATTTATCTTCAAATATAAAGAAAATAACTAAAAACATAGCCCAAAATATCATATGATTCTCCGTCATCATAAGTCTCTAACCTCATGACCAGATTTAGAATTAGGCCTACATTTAGGGCACTTATCATAGTAAAGATAACTAGCTACACAAAGGTGACAAGTTAGAAAACTAATTGTTTCTTTAGGAAAAATTCAATGCATACTAACTTTCTTCACAATTTAAACATTCAGTATATGATCTATTGAATCATTTCATTCACCACATAAAAACCTTCAATTCTACCTTAGAATTGTACTAAGTAACTGCATTCCTAATAGATATAATATATACTAAAATAAATTATAATTTATTCTTATGCTTTTTTAACAAATATTATTATGTTATTAATTATACTTGAAGGGAAAATTGGAGCGGCATATATAGTGGTATATTGATTGTTATGAAGGAACATGAGACATATATAGATAGGTGGCACATTAAAACATTCTTTGCTTATGGAAAAAAATTAGGATAGTCTCTAATTATTGAATGGCTCGAAACGTTTCTCCGCAAAATGCGGCTACTTGCCGCCCCTTTTGTTTCTTGTCATTTGTTACGTAGAAATGACCATTCTTCAATCCTTTTCCTCTTTTTATTTTTTCATCTTAAAAAGTTACTCACACATCTTTATCTATCATACACTCATATTGTTTATTTTTATTATTATTAGCATAGCATATCATAACAGTTGATTTGATTTCATTAATCACTTCATTCATACAACACATGCAAGGTGAATAGTATCCCAACATTATTTACTTTTACCTATATGAGAGAAAACGACTAGGCAACATTTTGACCCTTAAAGATAATCTATAGTGCTCCATAATAAAAAAAGGGCTGTATCATATGATAAAGTCTGTTTCAGTTGTGAGCTTGAATTTGATGCTAAAAATGTAACAACTTTAAAACTTTTTTTTTATAAAGAACTTTAAAACTTTTAAAATGGAGCTTAATTTGTTGTTTATGTTTTTATTAACGGAAAAATATAATAACATGGATGGGCTCATATCAAGGAACTACATATAGCATCTATTTAGGTGTATGTCCAATATGTGTCCCAAAATTGTTTTCACCGCAATTTCATCAAGCTATACATTCAAGTTTGTCCAACTAAACGCACTAACCAACACGGTGATAGTAGTTCTATCGTAAAAGACGTGTATTAAAATTCTTAAAAGTATAAAAATCATCATTTTTAAAACAAAGTTTTTATTTTTAAACTTCTAAACCTTCCTCCTTAATATTAGTTTAGTATCCTTTAGCTCATCAACCGTCTATGTAATTTTGTCTGGAACAACACTCTTGAGATGGAGTTTTATTCCATGTAGTTTTACCCTATCTAACTATTACTCTTCACAGTTGCACAATAATTTTTCGATAATCATGTTATAGATATTGATATGTCCGGTAACGACGAATGAAGGCAACTGTGGCGGTGTGGTCTTCACGATGAAATGAAGCGTGTATGCAGGTATGTTAGCACTCCAATGCTCAAATCAGTGTAAGAAATGAGGTTGAAAGTGTACAAGCGTGTGGGAAATGAATCGTACATTGAGGGTGACGCGAAATCACCCTTATATAGGAGAAGAAGGCACTAACAACTTCCGTGAAATGTGTCGCCTCATCAAGGAGCCGTTGGAGGCCACATGTACGGTGCAGAAAGAGAAGGCGCTTCTGTGCGGTGGTGCGCATCGGAACTGGAGTGCTCACTCAAGACGTTCACGTCTTGCTCAAGGAGTTTTTATCCACGTGTCGTCAAGGGATTGGCTTTCTAGCCAGACCAGAACGGATACAAAACATCAATTGTCGTTTATCAGCGACTAACATTTATTAAGAGAACTTGTTGAACATACAATGTGAATTTTCCTCTTTCAACTAAATTTTTTCATACCTAAAAAATAAGAAATCAAATCATTAACCACTTGCTTAAGGTATCTAAGTCTCTTGCGATTAAGACCAACCGGATGTTGGTAGTTGCACAATTATATACCATATTTATAAAAATAATATATAGATAAATCTCCCAGCTCTGCAGTTGTATTAATTTAATTAGTCCTCCTGCCAATTTATGTTAATTAAAAAATTCCTTATCTCTCTTGATGTTGCGTATGGAATAGAGCTGTTATTGTGTGAAAAGTCAGCGTCTCCCTTTCTCTTTCTATAAACTCATCTTTCTCTTTCTTTTGTTTGTTTCTTATTAACAAGAGAACAATCAGTTTCAGTTCCAACCCCCAAAAACCTGTTCCCTAAACTTGCTTTTTCTTGCTCCTTAATAGCCAAAAAAAATCTCTCTCACCTTATTGCATGTCTTTTGTTATTAAATTTTCTTCCAAAATTCCATTCATTTCATATATATATGCTTCAAAGTTCAAAGCATGATGAATATTAAGAAAAAACTCTTGTTTTTCAACTAAGCATGTGTAGTATCTTTGTTTCATCAACAAGTATGGACAATTACCTAGGTGATTTAACTGACATAATCAGAGGTGGTACTGCTGGAGCATATAGTAGTACTGGAACTTCATCATCATCTGCTGAACCTGCAGTTTCACATCATCATGATCATGATAATCAGTGGAATCATCATCATCATCATCATCAACATAATCATCAATTCTCTTCTGATCATCATCATCATCACCCTTTGAGTTTCTCTTCTGTTCTTGAAGACAATAGAGGGGGAACAAACATGAACATGTTTGGTGATCCATTATTCTCAACTTTAAGAGATCCATTTTTACAAGAACTTGATCATATACCTTCTTCTTCCTACTTCAACATCACAAGTACTACTAGTACTACTTCACCTGCTACTATAATTGATGTTGCTTCTTCTGGTGTTAGTGTTACTACTTCATCATCTTCTTCTGCTTCTGTTTTTGCACTTGATGAGATGAGATCAATATCAAGACCATGTAAAAACATATTCTCAAATATGATTCAGATCTCTCCTAATCCAAAGTTACCTAATTATGAATCTTCTTCAACAATAGCAGCACCTTCTCCAAGACCAATTAAACCTTCTGCTGTTATTTCAACCAACATCAATATTAATGCTAAGGATTCTCTTCTAGACAACACAGGAGTTCAGATCTCATCTTCCAGGAATACAGGTCTTAAACGAAGGTAAGATGAGACATTATATTATATTATCTGATTAATTAATTAATATTAATAATTAATGTCATTGAATATAAGAGAATCAAATTAATTTATGCTTGTCCATGTTACTATAATTAATTTCATATTGATGAATTAATCACATATATACTAGTACTTTTTTTGTTTTGATTTTGATTTTGAAGTTGAAATTTTATGGTGAATTTTTTGAAGTACTATTGAGAGAAAGTAGGGTTTGGCATAAGTTAGGCACTTTGTTTCTTTTTCTTTGACTACACGTGGCATCTTTAATGATTTATATTGAGAAGAAAGTTATCAAGAGTATAACATGTGGTTTAATTTCTTTGAGGCTTTTCATATATAAGCTTTAAATTAAAATTCACCTGAAAAGTAGAGTTAGCTTCTTGTCACACATAATTAAAATGACAGTCACAAAGAATGACCTTTCAAGAAACTTATCTTAAACTACTTTTCTTCCATAATAACTACCTGAAAAATCCTATTCCTTTGATCATCATGCACAAAAAACCATAGTCCCTTTTATTTTTAGATGACCAAAACATACCTAGCTATTTTAATTGGAATAAATCAAATTAAATAGTTAGCCTAATCTAATAGTTTTTTTTATTTAACTTCCTTTTCTGGTACATGTATTTTTTAATTTTTTATTTCTATATGATAGTATTCTTATTGTTTCTTGCATATATATGTGAAGAGTGAAGTATTTGATTGGTGGATATGGTAAATAACTATTTATTATTTTTGTGTGATGAATTAATTGCAGGAAGAATCAAGCAAAAAAGGTGGTTTGTATTCCTGCACCAGCAGCTGCAAATAGTAGACAAACTGGAGAAGTAGTTCCTTCAGATTTGTGGGCTTGGAGAAAATATGGTCAGAAGCCTATTAAAGGTTCACCTTATCCAAGGTAAGTTACTTTCTTAGAAGTACATAATTTAGCAATTAAAAATACATTGATGCAAAGCTTCTTATTATTAAATCATCATGTTGACTTGACTTACCTATAAATTATAATCATTTCCTTGTAATGTACTACTGTGTTTCTTCCACCTTTCTAGCTTGACCATTGTATATTCTTACTTGTAACACATTGAGATAACAAAAACATCAACAAGGCTTAGGTCTTTTAATTAAGAAATCTCTCTCTAATTGCTACTACTATTTTATTAAAAGAAATTTATTGCATTAAGCAATTTTGATTTGGCATATAATGTTGGGAAAAACTACACATGTCGTCCTTTAGGTTTTGATATTGTTTCAGATTGGTCATTTAAGTTTCGTTACGGTATTTAGTTAGGTTTTGACATTGTTTTAGATTGGTCCTTTAAGTGGAGTTATATGTTACAATGTTTCTTCTTGTTCAATAAAAATGTTACAATGTTTCTTATTATTATTTTTTGGTTGCTATTAGGGGTTATTATAGATGCAGCAGTTCAAAGGGATGTTCAGCTAGGAAACAAGTTGAGAGAAGCAGAACAGATCCAAACATGTTGGTTATAACCTACACTTCAGAACACAATCATCCATGGCCAACACAGAGAAATGCCTTAGCAGGTTCAACAAGATCTCAACCATCCAAAAACAATACTTCTATAAAGAATTCAGAAACTTCTCAGCCACAAAATGACACAACAAAGCCAAAAGAAGAACAAGAGAACAATAATAACAGTGATGGAAATGATTCTCCAGTTGTTAACAATGTGAAGGAAGAGAATATGGAAGATATAGAGAAGCTACAAATTGAGATGGATGAAGGAGAATTCAGTGATGGACTTTCTTATAAGGTGATGGAAAATAGCAAAATTCATGAGGATTTTTTTGCTGAATTGGGTGAAATTGAAACTGATCCATTAAACCTATTGTTTAATCAAGGTTTTGGTGGTAATTCAAGTAATGATAGGGATCAATCATCCAAGGGTTTAGATCCATTTCATCTCTTTGACTGGTCAGGTGATAACAACAATACCAACAACTCATTTGAAGAACCAAATAAGAGAAGGCTATGATGACAACAAGACCTAGAATTTAAATGCATGCACCGAGCAACAATTTCTACCTCACAAAACAAGACCTAGTTATCAATATTGCTTTTTAGTATTATTTGGTGGTGCTAGCTATACTACTCAAGGTCATGTTTGGCTATCATGTGATTTGAAGTGTGTCATGTGGGGGGAAGACTGAAGAAATTTTCATTTTTTTTACTTACTATAGAAAAAGTTGAAATAGCGATATAAATTTAGAGACAGAAAAATACATAATTTGTCTTTAATTTAATCGTTCACTATTAAAGACATCAAAATTTGATGATCGATTTTATTTTTTTCCATCTCTAATTAATATCATTATTTCAACTTTTTCCGATAGTTTGAATTTTTGGATTTAGATTATCTACAATTAATACAAAACACATTCAAACATTTAAATTATTGACTGCGTGGATGCGTCTTGACGTTGATTGTAGATAATACAAACCCTACTTTATTTATTTTTCTTGTTATTTACCGGAAAAGGCAGTGAAAAAATTATAGAAAAGTGAAAAAGAGAAAGAGTGCTGGTTGGTTGATTGGAAGCAAACCAAACTGAGTCCCACATTCCTTTTGGAATATTGGTGGATGGGACAGAAAGCTGAGGAACAGAAGGTTGCAATAGTTGCAACAAGTACATTTCACTATATGAAGACATGATCACTCGAAAGTTCAGTAGTGTGAGTAGATTGATGATAAAAAAGATAAGACTAGCCCTTTCATCTTTTCAAGTGGGAAAAATTATTTATTTTGAAACCTTCTTGGTCATGCTCATGCATGTGGGGTTATTATTGTTATTATTCTAATTCCAAAGTGTGTGAGTGAAAAAGAGAAGAATTTGGATTCCAAGATTTGCTTGTGAGATGAAATTTATGAAAGAAGACAAAAGAATATATTTAGGGTAATTTTATTTATAATATAAAGCTTGACTTTTCATATCAGTCACCTCTAATCTAGGGATGTGTGACATATGAGAGGTGAAATGCATGCTTTGGTTCCTCAGCTTTCTGTTTTCTTATTACTATTATTATCCACCGACTTGTTTGTGTTCATTGATTTTAATATGAATGAATGAAATTATTATTAACTTTTTTTTGTTTATTAATTTTACTGTTTTATTTATCATGACAAAGAAAATATGATTATGATTGTTAGTACTTAGTAGTACATGGTATCGGTGGTTTGTGTTTAGATAACAAAATCCAGCCAAACGAGGTTGGCATTTAATCATTTAGCATGTGCATGCTCAACTATTTGTGCATGTTTCTTTATAATTGTAGTAGAATCCATGATCAGTGTTGATATAATAATAAGTATGGAAAATGCAAACATATATATATATATATGCATATAATATTTAACTGTACTTACTAAAAAACCTAGGTTAATTGAGAACATGACCAGATGCTGTAAAATAGCGATGATGATGCAGAATTCATTAATGTAATATGTCATCAAAACCTAGCACATATTCTCTACGTATCAACTCAAAACCTTATGCAATGGAGAATATGGGCGATCTATTTTATATATCAAATATTTTTTTTATTCATTATTGATGGAAGACGCTTGAACTTAATAATCTTTCTTTCAAATGTGAGTCTCTTGGTATTTATGTTTGCATCGTCGTTGGTACCAACGAAACATATCTCTTGACTACACAGGAAGACTTTAAAATTCAATGATTCAATATCACTTCTTCTGACTATACTTGCATCAACCCACTTTTACTCCCCTAACAAGCCGAACCAAACTCTAAGATTTCTTGTTAGGGTGTTCGGGAGAGCGTTGAAGTAATAATAAGTCAATATTACAAGACCTCAAGAGAGGGAGGCATCACATTTCACCCATGATTGTTGGTTCAATTGTTTATATACCATACGTAGCATTGATTTAATTTGAAAAGGTCTCACATTGCCTAGTATTGTTGAGAAAAAAGGGAGACGAAAACAATGTATATGAATGATAGTTCTTCGTTATAAGACGAGCTAGTTAGAAGCCAATTATCAAACAATATTCATAGTATAATGTACGCTTAAATGCACTTTTCACCCCCTATGTTTCAAAAAGTTGCGATTTTGGCCCCCTTTAAAAAAAATGGATATTTTGACCCCCTAACTTTTGGTTCTCTTTTGATTAGCTGATTTTGTTGGAGATTATGACAATTTCTCAGTCTCTGATGGTGTAAACTGACATGGGGATAGAAGGATGCTGATAAGTGGAGTTCAAACTGGCATGGTGTAACTTTTGGCCCCCCTATAAAGAATGACCACTTATCAGTTTGGACTCCACTTATCATGCCAGTTTGGACACCATGCAAGTTTGGACTCCACTTATCAGCATCCTTCTATCTCCATGCCAGTTTAAACCATCAAAGACTGAGAAATTGACATAAAATCAGCTAATCAAAAGAGGTCCAAAAGTTAGGGGGTAAAAATATCCATTTTTTTTAAAGGGGGCCAAAATCGCAACTTTTTGAAACATAGAGAGTGAAAAGTGCATTTAAGCCTATAATGTAAAATAGGTTTTATCGGTATGATGTTTGAAGAGTTGGCAACATGACTCTTCCTTATGAAAAAGAACTTTGGGTTGATTTTGGAAGTCATCCATTTGAGAGAACCCTAATATAAAAAATTAGACGTCTCTTTGCCAACTAGATTAGTTTCATATTGGACCTAAAAGTCCTAAGCCGGGATAATTTTTTGATGTATCTACAATAGGTCTAAGATTTTAATTACTGTGTGCCAAAAAAAACGTAAAAAATCATTTTTGGTTAGATAAAAACCTTTTTTCTTGGTAGTGTAGTAATTTTGTTCATCTATCTATGAAGATTGGTTCAATTGTTATTTATCATATGTTGCATTGATTCTTCTACTATATATCTAACTCGATATTAACAATGCTTTATTGTATGGAGACTAAAGTGAAGTTGTATTTCATTTACCATTCTCATAATCTCAAAGACATCATAATAAAGGTGAGTGGAAAAGGTTTTCTATAACCTTAGGCAAACCCTCCATGCATTGTAGAGTAGCAGCAATACTGTGTCCTATATTATAACAAGAGGAAAGTTTTGAGAAGTACTCATAAAATTGTAATTTTGTTAATTAAGTTATAAGCTGTTCACTGTGAGCCTTTGTGAAAATTTCACATTTGCCAACAATTCGTAAATACCTTTATAAAATAACAATTAACATTTGTTATTTAAAAAAAAACTTTTGTAAATACCTTTTGGACCTTGAGCTATTCTTTAACCTAAAATTAGCCTTAGAATTCATCACCTAATCTTCTATGAATCAGTATTTTTATTTTTTGGTCAGATATAGCTCAAATCCTCTATTTATAGTGAAAGTAGTTATTTAAGAAAATTCCAAGCATGATCTAGTTCCCTTTTTATCAAGAGATTTTGAAGGCTTTTGAGGGCAACTTTATCCCTTTTCTTATTTATGAGACATTTTTTCTGAATGAGAATATGTAAGTTTTGTTCTTCCAGGAACTTTTACTGACATGGATGGGCCCAATTGTAACTGTGTTGGTGTCAAGATCTACTACCTATGTGGCTAACGGTTAAAAGGGGATCTATAAAATTTAGGAAGGTTAAGGATTCTTCAAATAGAATTTTTGTCTTAAAAATGTAAGATGTTACTTTTGACCAAATAATAATTACATATTTTTTTCAAGAAAACTCGCTTGTTTTGGATCCAATATCCTTAGGACACTGGTTAGCATTCTCCAATTTTTATTAACACCAGCATATTTTTTCCAATAAAAAAAAAAGTTCAATTTTTTGCAAATTCATGCACAATTTGCTTTGACATTGAATACATAAAGAAATGTTCAACTTTTTTACAAGTTCATTTTATTACAAGATCATGTACAATTTTTTTGGTTACAGATCATGTACAATTTGTTTTGACATTGTATACATAAAGAGTGGCTTAATTAATGTCATAAAAAAAAAGAGTGACTAAAGTGAGAAAACATTCTATTATTGTGACAAATAAGAATTAATAATCATAACAATTATCTTAAAATTAATATACAATATATAGTATATTATCATATTATACAATATTATATGTATATTAATATGCTTGAATAAATAGGATCATGTGCATGTTAATGCCAAATTCATGTTATAATTAGCTAGCAAAAGATACGTGTCTACACCTATATAGTATTAATTAGTGGATGCTCCTCTTCTTCTATCTAAAATGTGACAATTTTGGCCTAAGCATCTTGAAGTTGAAGCCACATATCTCCAATTTGTAATGGAGACAACTTTAATTCTGGTGAAGCCAAGTTATTGCATATGGTCTTGTCAAATCCATAAACTTTAGTGAACTTCATTCTCACCTCCCTACAAATGAAGTCACTTCAATGGGTAGAGGAAAACAACAGTTTGTTTAATGGTTTTGCCCATAAGGGCTTTTATCATCTCCTATAGTAGTTGATTGATGGGTAAGAGTCATTATATTCATTTGAAGGAATATATATAATTAATGATGCAACTTGTTCTTGTGGGAGTTACTGTAGTTCATGATTTTGAAGTGATGATACACATAAAGCTTCATCATTCTATAGGCTCTTTATTTTATTTTTTTCAAATGTGTGATCATATATATATAATTGCTTTTAGTCTTTTGTTGGGAGAGTTAATTTGCTCTGATCTCTATCATTCTTGGTATGATTTGCATATCAAACATCAAGTCGTTCATAAATTGGTCAAAAATTTATAATTAAGAAAAGGAATATGAATGTTGTCAAATTTTGGAGAATGTTAATGTTAGTTCATTGGTTAAATCTTTCCCATCCTGCAATATTCCGTTAGAATTTTTTTTAAAGAAATTTAATGAGATATATTGTTTTAAATAGGTCCTTATTACCCTTTAAAGATCTAATTGAAACTTAAAAAACTTCAAATAGATACATTTAATTAACAATTTAAAGGACTTATTTGAAACTTTAAAAAAATTAAAAGACCTATTGAAAACTTAAAAAAAACTTAAATACTTATGTGAAACTTAACAAACCTAAAGGATTACCTCAATATTTTTGTCAAACTTAAAGGATCAGAAGAGGTATTTCGTCAAAAATCTACCTGCCTCTATAATAATGAATTTAAAATAAAGGATAATTTAGTAGATTACATTCAATTTTCAATAAAACATTCCAAAAACTGTTTACTAAATGTACAAAAATAACACTTTGTTTAAAATTTGTTTGATTAGTAACAAATGAGTATTTTATCCAAATGAAAATGTGCACACTAGCTAACTTAGACCTTAATATTTAGAACAATCTAAAAATATTAAGGTCTAAGTTAACAAGTATGCACCTTTTCATTTATACAAAAAATCTACTTGTCCCCATTCAAACCAATATATCCCCTCCGGTCACTGATATAAGTAAAACTTAACTTTTTAAATACATTGAATAATTAATGTATCTACCCTATAATAAAGACTAGATAAATCAATTATTCAATGTATCTAAAAAGTAAAAATTTGTTTATAATAATGACCGGAAGAAGTATATGACAAAGTGTACACCTTTTCGTTTTGGGAAAAATAAATTGTCTCAAATTATACATCACGTTACAATATTAATGAATCATTAATATATTCTTTTTTTACCCTTAACTATTTCTGAATTTATATTTTTTTTTACTTCCTTAGTTTGTTTTTCTCATAACATTATTGAAAAATTTGTTTGTAAAATAACTCACAATTTTCTATTTATCATATAAAATTAATTAAATTTTTTAATTTATGTTAAATGGTTAAAATGGCTTAAAATTAATTACATCTCTTAATTAATAGGATATGTCATTATTTAGTTGATCATGAACAGATTTCATGAATGCAAATGCATTTTTATTCCGAGCTTTTAGTTGACAAATATTTTTTTACTTAGTTCTTTGATATTTAATGCCAATTATATTAGGAGAATCATTTGATCCTGGACAAAGGCCGTATATTTTTAAAACAAAAAACATAAGTCGAGTTTTCACATTGAATTGAATCTACATTATGTTCCACTTTAGATTTAATTATGGATTAATATACTCCTTCCGGTTCTATTTACAAGAAATAATTGACTTTTTAAATACATTGAATAATTTATGTATTTGGTCTATAATCTAAACCACATACATAAATTATTCAATGTATCTAAAATGTCAATTGTTTCTTGTAAAAAAGACCGGATGAAGTATTTATTATCGGTATTTTTCTCACTCCCTTTTACTTGTTTCTTTCACACAAAGATTTTCTTTCTCCTTCTAGTCATGTTTAAAATATATTTCAATAATAATACATATTGAAATATTAGAGTTAGTCTCTTACTGACTCTTGCATACAAAAGTAAATCATAAAAGGGTAAATTTATTAAACTAGAAAAAAGAGAAAACATAAGTAGTAAGAAAAGTGATGATTTAGAAGTAAGAAATAAATGAACAAAAAGCATATAGCGTGGAGTTATTTGTTAGTGACAACAACTAAATTTAACATACTTTAGAGTATGCATATGATTTACATGTTAAAATTTAGATGTATTTGTCAATTCTTTTTAGAAGGAGTATGCTCAAACTAAAATCGACCAAACCTTTTGTAATGTGATGCTTGAGGTCCAAACTCTTTAACTTATTATATTTTATGATTTGTATTGATTGTTGAAACATTGTAATGTGACTTTAGAGGTCCATACATTTTAATGTGAAATATGTTTTGATGTGTATTGTGATTCAAACACTAAATGAAAATGTATGAACATTATGTTGATTTTTATTAATGTGATATATATAATTTGTTACCTACATATAAGATCCTTATTGTTTGTGAAATGTATGATACAAACATGTTGAGTAGAACATGTTTGTTATAATGTATAAAGAAAGAATCTTACATTAATGTAAACAAATTCAGTAAATAAGGTTTATATCAACTAGTCAAATTCAGTCAAAACTAGATGCAAAACACGTACACTGCATGAGTTTGATTATAATGTATTTAAAATGATTTATTTAATAAAAAATCTATGATTTCTATAAATATATTTTCATTAAACAAAATGGCTGTCGGTTTTAAAAAATATTTGGCATTAATATTTATAATGATAATATATGCTCTTATCTATATAATCTATGTTAAGTTTTGACAAAACTTTTTTTCTTTTAATTTTATAATTTAAATATGTATTCTTCATTTTACTTCATGCTTCAGAGATATTATTCTGTTAGTTAGGTATGTTTCACCTTCAATTTTTAGGGTATAGTTTGTAAAAATACACTGTTTAAGAATAGTTAAATTTTGCTTAATGTCTATACAACAACAAGGTTGATCATATATAATTCAATTTATTACATATTAGATTTGAGAATTAATGTTGTTTGCATTACAATAACATTAAGTCAATTCACTTACACTTTTCAATGAAGACTTATTGTTTTATTTTCAATTATACATACCCTATAACTAATTAACTGTATGCTACTTTCAAAACATTACAACAATAGTAAAAAAAATTGATTTAGTAAAATTGTTATTTATTTTGACACCATCAATATATATTTTAATTTGTGTATTAAACCTTTAAACACACTTATTTTAAAAGTAAATAAATAGATCTCTTTATTTTAACTAATTACCACACTATCACTTAAATCACTATATTTAAACACTTAATATATCAATATAGTAGTCTATAGCGATTTGAGAAGGTCAAAAGCCTTTTCAAAATTTTGATAAAATTAATTTTAAAAATACAATGAATGTTATGTTTTGATGTAAATTGTTTTAATGAACAAATTAGCTAAGAGAAAAAGGGAAAAACAGAAAAAGAAAGAACTATGGATGAAGTAAAAAGGGAAATGTCCAACTTTACGATAATGATAGTTTGATGTGTGGTGAAAGTTTTGTGGTTTAGGTTTATAATGTATTGATGAATATATGGTGCATAGGAGTTTTCATGAGGGGAAAGATATCACAAAGAAAATGAGTTACTCCTCTCTCATTTTTTGCATCTCCTTTCTCTTTTGCTCTGAATTTTTGTTCATCCATATTTAAACTCACAAAATAGGTTAAGTTCTTACGGAAAAAACAATAATAAATTGTATTCTTGGTGTGTATGGTAGTAGGAGACCAAAGATCAAAGTTGTTGAAAATACAAACAAAGCATAACAAATTATACTCTTGATGCACATGATAACAGGAGACCATAAACGGGAGTTGTTGCAAGCATGTACGGACTTTGGCTTAAAAATGAAAAACACGATATACATTATTGGTGTAAATTAATTTTATATTGACATTCAATAAGAATAGAGTATCTTACAAGTGTTTTCAAAAACAATTATAAGATAGAACTACCTAGTATTCACAATATATTTCACCTCCTAAAAGCTCCTCTGCACCATGTATTCATCAATACTCACTCCGTTCCTTTTTAAGTGTCTTTATAGGGTAATTTTTTTGTTTCTTTTAACTGTCTTTTTAGTATTTTAAGAGTACGATTTGTCAATTATACTCTTTGTCAATCACTCTTATATTTTTCTATAAAACTAATTAATGTTATCTATTTGAAAAACTAAAGTTTATTTTTTTAAAACAAAGTTTGTTTCTTGCTATCTTCAAATTTAAACAAATTTTGTTACAAACAATGGTTTCAAGAAGAGTTAAACTTCTACAAATAAGATGAGTAGTAATTGTTAAAAAATTTAAGTGCAAAGTAAAAGAACAGATTTGAGGGAAGAAAAATAAAAGACTCGATGAATGTTCAACATGAAAAAAAAAAGTGAAAGTCTCGTTGGAATTGCTGATGAGACGTGAAGAGGGAGCAATAGTTGAAGACTCATTTGACAAGATACAAAAACAAGAACAAGATGCCAATGAAGAAGAAGTTTCATCAATATAATTTTTATATTGACTTAAAATAATTAAAAAGATGTGCACAACATTTAGAAAATTGACAATTATTTGTTATGAGATAGAGAGTGCGCAAAAAAAAAAGGAATTTGTTGGAGAAAAAGATAATAACTGACAATTGTTTGTTACGAGAGATAAATAACATATTAAATTTATTGGAAAGATAAAGTGTGTGCAAAAAATAGGAATTTATTGCTGGATTGAAATGAGGGTATAATAGGAAGAAAATGTGCAAAAATACACATCGTTATTTTGGTGTTAATTTTCTAAAAAGACACTTAAAAAGAAACGGAGGGAGTACAATATAAACCTATACAACAAAACTTTCACCACACATCAAACAATATTTTTCGTAAAGGTGAACATTTCCCTTTTTTCTTCTTCTATAGTTCTTTCTTTTTCTATTTTCCCCTTTTTCTCTTAGATAATTTTCGTAAAGGTCTATAGCGATTTGAGAAGGTCAAAAGTCTTTTTCGTTAAACACAATGACTGTCGATTTTAAAAATATTTGGCATTAATATTTTTAATAATAATATATGCTATTATCTATATAATGAATGTTAAATTTTGAATGTTAATATATGGCTCTGCACACTTGAACAAATATTAACATATTTAATTGAACTTTTAATACCTTGTTATCATCAAAACTCAAGAGGCATTGTTTAAACTTATTTTGTTCCAACCCAATTTAATGTGGTTAAATTTTGGATCGATTTTTGGATAACCAAAGTACAAATTGTAACCTTTTTTTTAATTAATAATTTAAAAAAAATGGTAAAATAATAGTTTTGATACAAAATATAACATATGATTTATTACACATGAATAGTACCGAATAACAATGATTGATTATCTTTGAAACATATGAAATTGTAACAAAATATATTAAATTAAACTAATATGTAGTATTAAAAAAATTAAAAGGGAAAAAACAATAGCTTAATATGATATATCATACTTATAAAAGATGGAAATATGTTTTTAAATTTTTGTGTGGTTCGGTTTTGAAAACTCAATCCAAAATCCAATTCAATCCGAGCGGTTTTAAGAAAATGACATCCAAATGCATTCGATTTTATGCGGTGTTCGATTTTTTTAATCGATTTACGGGTTTTATTTCGGATCGGTTTGAATTTAAACTTAGAGGTCACCCCACTTATATAACATGTAGTAAAAAGATCCTTTCATATGTTTCTGCACAAATTGATCATATTATTCCAATAAAGATACTATCAAAGGGGTGACTTCCAATTCATGCCAACACTATCAAATTACAGTTCATGCCAATTTAATCAATTTGATATTCCATAATTGAAAAAATAAAATAAAAAGAGAAGATTTGCACCTACCTAAACGGTTCCAACTACCAAATTTGAATAGTGAAATATGTGTTATATGTTACTCACTTCCACGTATAACATCTTACTATTTCTGTCTTTGTTTCTTGGTCACTGTCTTGCCACGCTTCATGTTCTTTCCTCTTTCATATGATTCACTATTGCCACCCCCCACTCATAACACTTCCATGGCTTCACGTTCCCCTCGGCTTCTATCACTTGCCAGAAGAGCCTTCTCTTCTTCTTCTTCTCAAGCTAATGGTGTTTCCTTAGTTCAAGGAGCTTCCAGAGGAATCGGTCTAGAATTCGTAAGAATTTTCTTACCTCAAAAACAATGTTTGGCATTTCTCACATGGTCACTTTTCTTCATGGATGTCACATTTTTCTCTGTTTTTTAGTCTTTAGTCTAGGAAGCACGGACACAGACACGGACATCAGACACGTCGTTGTGGACACCGGTACGTGCCGGTGCTATAGAGTTTTTAGTTACTGTGTTGTGTTTTGTTTTGTATTGCATAGGTGAAACAATTGTTAGAGAAGAATGATAAAGAGCATGTTGTTGCTACTTGCCGTAATCCTAATGGATCAACTGGGCTTCTTCATTTGAAGGATAGATTTGTTGATCGACTTCAAATTTTGCCTTTGGATTTGACTGTTGAAAGTTCTATTGAGGTTATGCTTCTTTTTCAATTCATTGTTTTTCTTTCTCATTTTTAGATATAGTATGTGTGAATTTAGACTAGAAGGTAGATGCTAAAGTTAATATGGATAAGGATGGATATGAGATTTGTGACAAGGTTTAAGAATATGTTTAGCTAATATTTAACTTTAGGTTTAAATATGCTATTAGTACTTGTGAATATGTCTCCTTCTACGTGGTTAGACTCAATTGGTTAATGAGCTTCAGAACAAATTGTTTGTAGAACACAAGTTTATATCCTCGAACAATCTTTGGTCAGATTTTACACTAGATTACTACAGCCCCTTTCCCTTCGTGCCGGAAAGTTAATATAAAAAACAAAATATGTCTCAATTTGCATTTTGTCTGTGCAAAATTGTTTTTTTCATTTGATTTGTTGCTATGCTTGAGTAACACTTCAACAATGGTACATTGGATAAGTGAGGCTGTGTATTCTCCAATTAGTAGCTTGACATATTGAATCTTGCCACATTAGAATAAAATTTTGCCTCACTATAACCATTGACATTCTTAGTTGTATCAGAAATTCAGCATTCAGCAGGCTTATCAGTATCCACCCAATACCTTTTATCTTTTACATAAACTAATGCCAAGTCATCAAAATTGGGGAACGATTTCGTATACAACCCTTGAGCTTAAATGATATTGCACATATCCACCTTTGTTTACTACCCTGATCAGTGATATCAATCGCATATCGCGGAAAATAACATTTTGTTCAAATTCTACTATGCTACCGTGTTATAGTGCTGCTATGTATAATCACTACTTGACACCCACATTGTGCCAGATAGCATATCGCAGAACAATAGCTGTTTGTTCAATTTCGCTATAGCGCTATATCTGCTATTTGACAACACTGACCCTGATTAAGTTAACTCACTTGTCAGTTCCAAAATGGGAACTTTTGTCTAGGGAGGATTTACAAATATAGCGGCCTTTTTTTTATCAAAACTGATGTTAGGTCATGATATTGTTGCTTTTTACACAATTTAACGTGATCAGCTATAGGCTTTGTTTAGGCATTAAAACATCCCATTGTTAGATTTAAAAAATCCAACAACCTATTCATTTGTTAAGCTTTGTGTATTCATAATATTTCAGGCATCCGCATTGTCAATAAAAGAGACATATGGCCATCTAAACCTTCTCGTTAATGCATCTGGGATTCTTTCAATACCTGAGGTATTGCAACCAGGTAAAATTTTGTTTCATTCTTTGGTAATGGACATAATAGAATATCCATTGCCTAAGTTTTTCTTCATGTGTTCCATGCCCCTTGCACGCACTAAAAACAGAATAATCAAAAGGATTAAACAAGATCGAAAGAAACGGAACATAAATTTGTAGCAGATTTGTGAGAAAACGGAAAAAAAAAAAGTAAGAGCTTTCACCTGTATAGATGGGAGTGTGTGATGGAGGCTAGTGATGTATAACTGTGAGCTAAAACTATCTATTATCATGTTTTATGTTTCTTACAAATATGTGTTAGTTGATTATGTTAGTTATCTATATTATACAGAAACCACATTGAACAAATTGGAGAAGTCATCTTTAATGCTTGCATATGAGGTTAATGCCGTCGGTCCTATCTTGGTTATCAAGGTAACATCAATCTGAATTTCATTACAGTTTTTTTATTCGTTTATCTATTTATGGATAATTTTAGAAGTAAAATTGGGTTCTTTATGTGTATGAGGTTATAGAAGACTTAAGGCATGTAGTTTGAGTCAAAATTTTGTATCTAAGTCTGTGAATTTCTAAATCAGCACATGTGGCCTCTTCTTAAAGCTGGAGGTGCCATTGGGACGGAAAGAAGTGGTGCAGTTGTGGCTAGTTTGAGTGCAAGGGTTGCATCTATTGGCGATAATCGTCTCGGGGGTTGGCATTCGTATCGATCTTCA
>Ga0228710_1001978_pt1 | contig 31719 bp, 13 predicted proteins | sample MedpolnodulmetaG_FD_177995 | JGI IMG/M metagenome (GOLD analysis project Ga0228710, IMG submission 177995) | Root nodule microbial communities from Medicago polymorpha collected in Santa Monica, California, United States - pink nodules | ecosystem: Host-associated > Plants > Roots > Nodule...
CTTTTTCTATAATAAAGATTGTTTGTTATATTGTTGGTTTCATTGAAATAGATAATCAAAGTTAATTTGATTTGTTATAATTTGAAAGAAAAAAACATTAATATTTGTACTTTTAATCAAAATTAAAATTTTATAAAAAAAAAAACACCATTCATAATTTTCAAACGTTAGCGCAATAAAAAAAGCGGAAAGACGGGCACGTGAGTACCCATCTTTTCGCTAGTAATAATAAAAAAAAAACCAGATACATTAACAAAAATATGCAATAAATATATTTCATTGCAGCCAAAAAAATGGTCGGTATAGAAATGGCAAAGAAAAGAGATAATTACCAATATTAAAATTTATTTTGACAATTGATACCCAATCTGGTAAAAATATTAAAAATTTGATAAATAATTTGACCAAACTCTAAGAAAAAATAAGTATCTAATTCTTTTATATAATTTAATTTGTATGCTGTGATTTATATCAGAAGATATAATGTAAATATTGTAGGAGTATTTTGACGTGAAAAAATATTTTTAGTAACGAAGTATACTCCAAGAGAATTATTTTGTTATTTTGCATCATTGATGAATTATTGTGGTCGTTCATTACACATTTAAAATTAAAGTTATCATTAGTCTTTGAAAACTTCTATGATACACTCGCAAATTAATCGTTGATTTGATAAATAAGATTTAATGGTTGAGATTTGTAGGTTTTGTAACCTTTTAGGATTTTATTTTTTAAACATATAAATATTGATTTTAAAATCATGATTAAAATAAATTTGTTTTATACTCTCTCCATTTCTTTTTAAGTGTCGTTTGAGTGTGAGTTTAACGTTCCTATTTAACTGCCGTTTTGGTATTTTAAAAGTACGATTTGTCAATTATACCATTTACATATAAGATAAAAATAGTTAACTGACACGATTCAACTATTTAACAAATATTTGTACATATAAGATAAAAATATTTAATAGAAACATTGCGTTAATATTTAGGGTGTTTAAAATCGAACCAACCCAATAGAAAAATCGTAAACCGAACCAATTCAAACTAAAACCGCAAAAAACTGCATTTGGTTCGAATATATTTGGATCACTTTCTTACTCAACCACATAATTTGGCTTGGTTTGCGGTTTTTATTTTACTAACCGAACAAAACCAAATCAAACCACAGCATAAGATAAACACTGATTAAACATTTGTCACCTAAATCAATACTCACGAAGCCTCAATGGAAACTTTTATAAAATGACATATTTTTTACTTTGTTAAATTTCTTATTTGATTTTTATTTCAAAAATGTATTTATGTATTACTTGAACTTTTAGAGAATGTAAAATTTTAGTATTTAGAATTTCTTCCGAAATTGGATAAGTTTTTATCCATCTTTTTAATTTAGTTTATGTTGTTGGGAACATTGTTAGATGAAAATAAAATTGTAATGTTTGATGAAATTTAAAGGGTTAATAGGTCTTTACCCCCTTGTAATATAGGTCATTTTCGGTTTTCCCCCCTGTAAAATATTTTTTTTAATTTACCCGCTGTAAAATATTTTTGTTTTGATTTACCCCCCTAATAGGCCAAACAAAAACGAAAATTTCTCGGAAAAAAATAAAATTGGTTTTTGTTTGGCCAATTAGGGGTAAATCAAAACAAAAATATTTTACAGGGGGTAAATCAAAAAAAATATTTTACAGGGGGATAAAGACCTATTAACCCAAATTTAAAACACCGTTGAAAACATCACTGGAAATATGTTGTGTTCCTTGATTTTAACGTTTAAAACAAAAAATTATACTGTCTTAGAAAAACCACACCAATCGATCCAACGCAAACCGCATTGGTTTGATTCGGATTTTATTTTAAAAGTCAACCAATTAATCAAACCAAAACGCATGTTTTTTTATCTTACGGTTCGGATGACTTTTAACCTCAAAACCGAACCAAATTACATCACAAACACCCTTAATTAATACTGATAATTTTTATTTAACATTTTTAAACGTTGAACAATATTAACAATCTAATTACTTTATATAATTAAGTGTTATCTCACTCAGGCTAAAACACGGGCATTACTGGTTCTAATTAAATCGAAATATCAATTATTAAGCTTTGTATTTCTGATCTAGAAAATAAGAGAATTATATAATCATTATAATTGATATTAGCCATTACAGTAGATAAATGATACTTCAGAAACCTGCAGTTACACGTCACCTTCCCCTGATAAAAAAAAAAAATTACCTTCCCCTCCCACCGTGCGAGACCTAGTGACCATGTGCACCGTAAACGGCACCAAAACATTGATTGGGAAAATAAAAAAAAGTACAATATCAATTTTTTTATTTTGACAAATTTATTTCCAATAAGACAAATTTTTTAAACTAAAACTTACATCATAAACTGATAATAATTTCTGATACCATAACATGACATAAATAAACAAAATGGAAACGTAACGGTTCCTTTGTATGCATCATCATATACACACAAACACACGTTCGATTCTCACTCATATCAACGCAACCGTCGTTCATCACCGCCACCGGAGTTCGTTACCGGCCACCGCAAACAGTAAGAATCTCCGTCCAATTTCAATTTCAATCCTTCTAATTTGATTATATAACATAACACCCCTTACATTTATTCATTTAATTCAATCGTTATTCATTTTTTCTGCAGTTTATGTTTTGAGCAATTAGGGTTTTGAGAAATTAGGGTTTATGGCATCTTCCGACGACGAAGCCGATACGAAACCGTTATCCGTTTCAAATTACCATTTCGTAGATGATAAAGACGCACCAGTAACTTTTTCAATTTTACCGATTCAATGGAGTGAGTCTGAGAGTGTTGAAGGGAAAATGGAGAAGGTGTTTTTACATGGGAATGCTGATAATGGTTTGCAGAAGATTTTTATGCAAGTTGTAGCGTGGAGGTTTGATCTTTCGAATGTGAAGCCGGAGATATCGGTGTTGGCGAAGGATAAGAGATGGATTAAGCTTCAGAAGCCGAGGAAGAGTTACGAGGAGATTGTAAGGAGTGTTTTGATTACGGTTTATTTTATGCATTATGTGAGGAAGAATCCGGAGGCGCTGGGGAAGTCTGTGTGGGATAGCTTGAGTAAGAATAAGGATTTTAGGTAATTGGAGTAGTTTTTGCTATGAAGCACTGACACATACATTGACACGTCGAAACTGGTAATAATTTGAGAAAATTAATTGTTTGAATGTAATCACATGTGTCAGTGTCGTGTGTCAGACATCAGACACACCTTTGATCAGAGGTGTCAGTGTCGTGTCAGACATCTTTCACGCCTTTGATCAGAGGTGTTACTGTCGTGTCAGACATCTTACACGCCTTTGATCAGAGGTGTCACTGTCGTGTCAGACATCTTACATGCATTTGATCAGAGGTGTCAGTGCTACAGCGAGTTCTGGACTTCTTTCTGTCATGATTGCTGTGGAAGTAGTACATGTTATGACGTTTTTTAATTTATTTTTTTGCAGCCATTATGAAGTTAAGCCTTCGCACAATGATTTGTTAAACCATATGGGTTTAATGGGTGAAGCTGCCACAAGGGATGCTGTCTTGGCAAAGTCCAAGGTACAAACCTTCTCAAATGCGTTGTAATCTTGGAAGTTAGCTTTTGATTTTTCTCTTTCTCTCATTTGAAGCATCCTTTTGGGAATTATTGATTCAAAATATGGTTTGAAATTATAGTTGAATATTTTTGTATTATGTTAAATTAATTGCCTTGAGATCGCAACTTATGTCTTGCATTAATCATAATTTCCTTGTATGATAGCTGATGTAAAACTAGGAGGATTTAATTAAACATGTTTGCAAATCATCTGTCGATGTTTTTAGGCCTATTTTTTAGGTTTAGGGAAGCAGGATTAAGCTTAATCACACACCTTTTGATGAGGTTTGGTAAAAGGTTTAGGAAGAGGTAAAGCAAGATTAAATATTTTAGAATATCAGTCACCCCTCCACTGCTTTCTAGGTTTGACAACTTAGACTTCAGGATGATTATGAGTTATACAGTAATTTTATCTATATAAATATAAATGTAACTTGTTAAATATTTTTTTGTACTTTGCATGATCTCTATCCCCACTTTTTAGAAAATTGTCATATCCATTCTCATATCACAAGTATATTAAGATACCCTCAGCCATAACCGTCGATGTAGCCTATATCAGAATGACTTATATGAATTCCATTTGTATTTGACGGGGATTACATGACTTCATTTGAATTAATTGACGCCTGTGTAAGATTTCAAGGTCAAGAATATGACATTCATGAAGGGGTTTTCTGTTATGAACCTTCGCATGGGATTGAGTCACAAACCTAGATGCAGTAGAAAGAATATTTCTTTTGACCTATGTTGAAAGCAAGAAGCAGGCCTATCCTTGACAGATCCCCTTCTAGAATAACATAGATTTTCCTAAATATGATGTTTTGCTTGTTTATTCTAACACCTGTCTGCCTTCTAAAGGCTACAAATAATAAACAGAGCCGAATCAAACCAGTAATGATAAGGATTCTGTTATGCATAGTCCTAATCAGAAAATCCTAACTAACAAAATTTTTAAAAAGTAATCCTAATCAACAATTCAAAATTTAAGCAATTGTATTCTTCTTTCTTTGGAGCTACGTACAATATCGTTTTCATCTCATATTCAGCTAGGCAAGATGTGTGATCTCAAATACTGTTCTATTATACACTGTTATGTAGTGGTAGTTTATTCATCTCTCTGTTTATCTTACAATTCTATCCTTTTTTTCCTTGTATGTCGGTCTACCTTCTCATTTTTTTCATTTCAGTTATATTAGATTTACTATGATATAGTTATCCATTGACCTGCCCTTTTGCTTTGTTATAGGGATATAGTTATCCATTGACCTGCCCTTTTGCTGTCTAATAAGATTTAAGTGTGATTTCTTTTAACCTAAAGTTTTCATTTCTTTTTATTTTAAGAAAAAACATTTAATTTCTTTTCTCTACGTCTTCTTCACATTTCTGTTTCACTTCAATGACAATTAATTGATTGATTGATTTTAACAGCTTTTGCTCATGGTTATGGAAGACAAGGATAGGATGAGCATTAAGAAACTTTCTGACGAGGTTTGTCAGATATTTAGTTTTCCTTGAAGAATATTATTCTGAAATATTTTCTTTCTTTGCTTCCTTTAATTGATGTCATATATATTTTGTGATGTTTTTTTGAAAGCGTTATTCATTGATTCCAGGAAGTTAAAGAGCTAGCCCGACCTGGATTTATAATAGCTGATGATATTGACAATGATGCAATTGATGAAACTGTTGCCGAGGAAGAGTCAGATGAAGAGGATGAGTTATTTGATTCCGTTTGTTCGTTTTGTGACAATGGTGGTGAGCTTTTGTGGTACGAAATTTTGTGGTCTGGATGGTTAATTTAATTTAATTCAATTTGATTCTCTCCTGTACATTTATGCGACTGTGCATGATTTCAGGAGTATTGGAGACATTATTGCTTGTCTTTTTTATTTTAGAGTAGTAGTTGATTCTTTCTTTTTCAAAATACATGTTATAAAATGATTAATGCAGTTGTGAGGGAAAGTGCATGAGGTCATTTCATGCTAATGAGGAGGATGGTGAAGAATCTTCTTGTGCCTCTCTTGGATTTAGCCGAAAGGAAGTTGAGGTAAGCTAATTTTATTCTCTTTACATTTCTTTTATTTGTTTTCCATTTTATTTTTCATTGTATAATTATGTAAAAAATTGAGTGCTTGTGTACTTTTTTTGCAGGAGATCCAAAATTTCTATTGTAAGAATTGTGAACATAATAAACACCAGTGCTTTGCATGTGGGGAACTAGGCTGTTCTGATAAATTTGCTGGTGCTGAGGTATATAATATAACTATATGTAAATAACGTGCTTCTCTTTGTTGATGACTTGGTTCATATATATTTTCTTCTAGCTGTATGTGATGCCACTTCTGGCACACTCATGTGAACTGATTTTGTAAAATTGATTTGATAAAAATTGAAGTTTGAAGTGAAGTGATTAATGTTTGGATGTTTTTACTCCAAAACAAGTTTGATTTAAAATCAGCATAAACTTTTCAAACCTAATGGACAAGATATTTATTATCACATTTAGTCAATCTGAGATTTGTAGACAAATAAACTCTGATGCAAACTAACCAAACATGCCAGAATTACGTTTGTTAGGAAGAAAACCACTTTTCGCATCACCTACCTTGCATCCAAACAAGAACAACTTCACTTGACCTCCCAAACGGAGCCCAAAAGATATTTTGAATCCATTCTAAGATAGTTGTCATTAATAGCTTTTTCTTAAATGTCGTTTGGAATTTCTCCTTCAGGTCTTCAAATGTGCTTCTGCAACCTGTGGCTTCTTTTATCATCCACAATGTGTTGCGAAGTTACTTCACCTGGTGATTAGTGATGCTCCAACAGAACTAGTAAGAAATATAGCTAAGGGGGAATCTTTCACTTGTCCTGCTCATTATTGCCGTATCTGTAAAGAAATGGAAAACAAAAACGAGCATGAGTTACACTTTGCTGTTTGTAGGCGTTGTCCCAAGTCATATCATCGCAAATGTTTGCCAAGGTTATTTTACCCTTTTTTTCCTATGTTTCCTGTCTTCATATAATGATGCTATTTGTAAGTGTCTGGAGGCCTGATTCTCAATTTGCTTTTATCAGAAAGATTGCTTTTGAAGACATAGTGGAAGAAGGCATTGTAGCCAGGGCTTGGGAAGATCTTTTGCCAAACAATCGCATTCTTATTTATTGCTTGTAAGTGTGATAGTATGCAAGTCTTTTGTTATCCAAATTTTGCCTTAACATCTAGTAACATCTTATTCCATTCCTTAAAACAGAAAACATGAGATAGATGATGAACTCGGAACTCCTATAAGAGATCATATAAAATTCCCCTATGTTAAACAGAAGGCAAAGCCTGCAACCAAAGAAGTTATAAACAACAACAATGCTAAGTTAGATGATTTACATGTGAAAAGAACTAGTGCTAAATTGCCTAAACTTTCTGGTAAAATGTCCTTCGGGAAAGTTGGTATCGAGAATCCTGGAAAGATTTCGGGATCAAACATCCCTAGAAAGAAAGAAAATGAAGCATCAAGAAGGCTTTTGAATGAAAATAAGAGGCCAACTTTAAAGGAAGCAGAAATGTCTGACTATGAGGAAAACCAGCCCTCACTGGGTTTGCAACTTTATTCTCACTACCAGAAGGGTTCGAAGCAAATTAATTCCGGCAATCATGTTAATAATGTAGCTGATAACACTCTGTCCGTTAAGCGTCCTAAAAAGCTGAGCAGTGCACCACCCCAATTAGATGCAGATTCAGAGAGGAGGTGAAATTCTTATCTGACTTGCTTATTTTTGTGCTGTTACTGTTGTTTGTTCTTTTTCTTAGGTCTTTTTGAAGAGTAGCACTATGATGAAATTATATTGGATTCTTGTGTGAAACGCAAGCTGTCCTTAAGGTTATGGTATTATTCTTAAGATACTTTCTTCTCATGTAGGTTGTTGGCTTTGGTTAAAGAAGCTTCTTCATCAATTACTCTGGAGTCTGTCATAAAAGAACATAAATTTGTTTCTACTCACACTCACTCGCTAAAAAATGTTGTGGAGAAGACTATTACAATGGGAAAGTTGGAAGGTTCAGTTGAGGTGCGTATCTTCCTATATATATATACACACACATTACTCGATAGTGTTATATTTTGGAATTGTGGAATTCGTTGAGTTTTTGTTATTTCTTGTATATATAGGCTGTTCGAACGGCTTTAAGGATGCTGGATGAAGGACATAGCATTCGGGATGCAGAAGCTGTTTGTGGTCCCGATGTTATGAACCGGTTATTTAAGTGGAAGGTACTTTACTGTTTTTGAAAAATTAATATAGGGATTTTGGTTATAAGTGTCTAATAATTAGACCTCGTTAGTATGTCTTACAATATGATTTGCTTCCTTAGCTAGAGTTATCAATCCTAGATAGAACTGCTATATACAGGATCACTTCTATACTAAATATCATACACATCGGTTAGGCAATTTAAACTATAGATATATAAATGCCCAAAGGTCAAAAAATAAGCAAAAGTAAAGGCATGGACTTGCCTTTTAAGCTTAACAAACATCAACAACTAAAAAAGTCATGGAACATAAAGGGAAAAATGTGTGCATGGAATCTTAGAAGTTTAACTAAGTGTGAGCAGAGCAATGAGTGTGCCAACAGTGGGTCTGAGGGGGTTTGTGCTGAAACAGAGGAGAGAGTAGTGGGTCGGTGGGCAATGGGTTTTTAATAAATGGCTGAACAAAGGTTTCAAATACTATATGATATCATTCTGGTGGGAAAAGAGGGGAAACCATCATAATCATCCTAAAAATTGGTCAGAAAACACTGTATCCCTAGGGGTGGGTTGCTGTGAATGTCCATGAAAATAGGCCTGATCCAATATGTGAGGCAGTATATTCACATGTTTTATTACATATCTAATATCCATCTCCTAATTTTTTTTCCCTTCTTTCACTCATACACCATAATGCAAGTTTGAACTTAAAGAAATAATTCAATTCTGTTATCATAACTTTATCGAGTGAATTACTGCAGGACAAGTTGAAGGTATATCTTGCACCTGTTCTATATGGTAATCGCTACACATCATTTGGTCGCCATTTTACACAAGTGGAAAAGCTGGAAGGGGTATTAATTCTCACAATATAATTTCAATTATTGTCAGATTTCTGTATTCTTGATATCTTTTCCTTATTGTAACTGTTTACTTCTTTCTATATCATTGGGTATTGCTGTCTTGAGAAGATAGAAAGACTAGCTTTAGTGTTCTCCTTTTTCATTGAACAGTATTATTTATCCAGGATATCCCTTGAATATGAACTGTAGATTTCTAGGCGATGCATGTGTCATGAATAAGTAGAAATAGTTAAGCTGTTGCTGTAGTAAAGGAAAATACATTACAGTAATTATGATGCTTTTGGCTTTTGTTATCCTTTTGAGATTTGTTGGATTTAAATTGTAGGTGTTAGCATTACTATCTTGTAAACTCAATTTTATTAAGCGCTGAAATTTTAATTATTAGATTGGGATTGGTACTGATATGTTTTTGTGTTAGGGAATCTGTTAAGAACCAAAATTATGATTTTTGATCCATATGGGTGGACTTATGCTTTACATGTAGAGGTTTATTTAGCTTAGCAATGACCTCTAAATTTTTTTCTTATGATTGAAAAAGCTTGGGAAATGATATTGTCTGACCTAATAAGTTAATAGGTTGAAGTCGGGTTATTTGTGTTATGCCTGAAGTTTTTTAAAATACTTTGTATGATAAGCTACATAGTGTAAGGTTTTTCTAAGGTGTTTAATTTTCTATAATCATGGGTTCATAGCATGTGTATCTTTGAAACTATTTTAACAGTAGTATTTTCATAAGTAATAGTTGCATAGTAACACAGTTGACAATGTAGCTTCTTGGAGTGTTATTTATTTGGAAGGTTCTTCGATATTGTCTGGGCTGTCTCATTATATCCATCAATTGCCTGATTAAAAATTGGTTGACATTTGCAGATTGTGGATAAACTCCATTGGTATGTTCAGAATAATGATATGGTAAATACTGATATTGACCTGCAATTTGCCTCTAAGTTTTTTCTTTGATTAAGAATTATAAATGTTCCCAGGTCCTTGTGTATTTTCTTTCTTTGCCATTTCTGCACAACAATCATTCAGTTTTTTCTTAAGAAATTATGATATACTATTACTGTCTGGTGGATAACCATCCTGAACATTGTTAATTTACTTCTAAATTTGAATGTGGATTACCTGACTGGGGATAGCTACTCATGGTCAGATTGTGGACTTCTGCTGTGGTGCTAATGATTTTAGCAGACTTATGAAGAAAAAGCTTGAAGAGACTGGGAAGAGTTGCTTATACAAAAACTTCGATTTACTTCCGACAAAGGTGAATACACTTTCACAACTGTTTTCTCTCTGATTCTTGTCGTTCAGTTTTTTGCTTTTAAATGTTTGGTAGAGGTTTTTGATAGGCTTCCTATGTTTCTGTTTTTCAGTAATTTGTTCTCTGTATTTTTGGTTGCTTCTCCTCTGTATTAGTATACCCATAAATAATGTTTTACTTAATGATTTGGTAACATATAACTATGGTGCTTACTTGTCTGTTTATATCGCATATGCTTTTGGTTTGGTAATGCCAAGTGCCTGATATTCCTTGCTTTTCATTTTTTGAAGTAATTATTTTGCTCCTCTATCTACATTGATAATGAATTTTAGGGGTGTTAAAAAACACCGAGTACCCTTATCTAACGCAATAACCATACTGCTCCATTTTAAAAGCCCGAGCCATTTTTAAATAAAACTGAAGTCCCGTTTTAAGCCCATAAACAAAAACAGGACCGTTTTCTGATTAGATTTAGTAATCGGTTTTACTTTTGATGATGACGCCATATTCCCTTTCTCGTTCAGCGAGGCAGCGCTTCCTAGACTGAAGTTGAAATCCCCTGGCTCTGTTTTTTCTCGCACATCTCAATCTCCACCACCTCAGAAGCAGAATCCAACTCGGTGGGTTTTCCCCCGTATATATTAAAGAGTGAAACTAGTACTACAGTACACAGTCTCTGGTAGTGTAGGTTTGAGACCTAGTGTGCTCCTCTCAAGGCCCCAGGTTCAAATCCTCCCCACTCCAATTTATGTGAGCTAGTCCATACAGAGCTTTGCTCTGGCTTTAAATGGGCTCCCCGCTAATGGACAGTGGAATTGGTCCCCAGGATTAGTTGATCCTTGGAATGGATACCGAGTTTCCAAAAAAAGTACTACAGTCTACCAGCTTCTCATGCTTCCTCTTTCGGTTACTCTGCAAGATCCCAATCTGAAATTAAAACTCATCGTCATCCAGTGATGTAGAAACCAAGTGCAATTTCTTTAAGCTATGTATTTCATTGACCAGAAACAGAAACTTGTTGACAGCACGGTTAATTTACTTTAGGGGTGGAGCAAGCAAGCAACCGGTTTTGAATCAAGTCCGAACTGGTTTGGTACCGGTTTACACTCCCAAACCGGTTTTTGTGAAAAATGGTCTGGTTTACCAAACTAATAAACTGGGTTGGTTCACATGGTTCAGTTAACCATGCATCAATGAATAATGAACATCTTATGAAGTCTCCAGATGAAGAATGACTTATTGCATGTAAATTTGGTTAGTCAGTCATTGCCTACGAAGAATTTGATGTACTAGATTTGTCCAGCAACATGACATGTTGACATGCTTTCTGGTTGTGGATCTAAAGTGAATGTCCTTTTAGGCTTTCTTTGCGGGTTTGGAGGGGAGGGGAAGGTCAAGTTAGGGCTTTCGGGGGGGAGGAGAGTAGGGGGGGAAAATAGAGAAATTTTCCACATTTTTTGAGAGGGTGTTTTTGTAGAGAATGATAAATGAATATTTATCATTAATATATTTCTTATTTTGGGTATTATAACAAGGTAGATTAGATTTGAAGAATTTATCTAAACCCTTCGAAACCCACCAAAACCTTCTTTCAATACAATGTTTGAGTTCCCCATTTTGAGGGGATTTTGTGTTATGAAGAAAAACAAACCACCTATTCAATTTGGGGGACTATCCTTTCTGCCATTTCTCTTTCCTCCTTGCTTTTATTTAAAGCCCTCCCTTCCCCCTCCAAACTCGCAAACAGAGCCTTAGGCTTTGTTTGGGAGTTTGAAGGGGAGGGAGGGCTTTGGGGGTGAGAAATCTAGGGGAAAATGGAGAAATTTTCTAAAAAAATTGAAAGTGTTTTTAAAAAAAATGATAAATTAATGCTTATGATTAATATATATTTTATTTTAACAATATTATAACAAGATAGATTGATTTTGAAGAATTCATGTGATCCCTCCAAAACCTTCCAAAACCCTCCTCCAATACAATTTTTGATTCCTCCCAAATGATGAGAGTTTTGTATTATGAAGAAAAATGAATCCCCAAAGCCCTCCCTTCCCAATGTTCGAAATTGTTTGAGGGTTTAAATAAATGATGTTTGGTAATGCTACCTCTTGTCTCTTAATATATGACTCCCTTGAGTAAATTACGGGTATTAAGAAAGTTGGTTGTGAATTGTGATATTAAATTTGTTGACAATTGGTATTGCTTTTACAAGTTTATTCTTCAAGAGAGAGAATCAGTTAATGTTTTCTGTAGAGTATTTATTACACATTGTAGGAAAAGATGCAACATAATTAAAGGTATGTTAGTAAAGAAATAATTATGAAGTTGAAAATTATCAAGGGGTCTTGTAAAAAGGAACAAAGAAAAGAAGGTCTTATATTTAGGGACGGTGGTAGTAATGAATGGGATGTATGAAATTTCTTACTACTCTCCATTGTGAAGTATCAAGCTTACGAAGAACGTTTTCAGGCTTGTTTATGTTATGAGCGTAATGATTTTTGTTTGGTGGTTTCAACCAATTTTCACGAATGGTGAAGAGTATAGACTATGTTAAAGACTTCAGCCTATGGATATCTTGTTATTTTTCTTTATCTATTTACCAGGATGTTGTTTTGATTTGTTTACAGAATGATTTTAATTTTGAGATGAGAGATTGGATGACTGTCCAGCGAAAGGAGTTGCCTTTAGGGTCACAGTTGGTAAGAATTTGTCAATTTCATGGTTGAGATGTGCATGCATATTCCAGATGGTCAATTCACATACTTTTGATTTCATTATTTTTATTGGCCGCTTCTTTAACAGATCATGGGCCTAAATCCCCCCTTTGGACTTAAAGCAGCTCTGGCTAACAAGTTTATAGACAAGGCTTTAGAGTTTGAGCCTAAGCTCCTGATTCTTATAGTACCACCAGAGACAGAGAGGTAGTGTCCTTTTTCTTGTCCCTTTATTTTCTTTTTTAAGGATGAGAGTTAGCTGGTTTTTCCCTCCACCCAAGCCTTCCAAGATCAATGGAGAATTGTCACTTTTTTGTTTCAGAGTTCTTTTTTCTTCCTGCTTTTCATGTTTGCTTCCTTGTTATGTAGGCTGGATAGAAAACGGTCGCGATACGTTCTTGTCTGGGAGGATGAGAGGTTTCTATCAGGCAAGGTAAAATAATACTAAGTTATATTTTGATTGTCACCCGCTCTTTGGTGTACTGACTGCTGTCTTTATGTTTTCCTTGTTCCTGGTCTCTGTTTGTCCCCAGTCGTTTTATCTACCCGGATCAGTTGATTCTAATGACAAGCAAATGGAGCAATGGAATCTAAAGCCACCCCCACTCTACCTTTGGAGCCGTCCAGACTGGGCTGATAAGCATAAGCTCATAGCCCAGGAGCATGGTCACCTGTTCAGACAGCGAGACATATCGAGATTGGGAAGCTTCGATAAGGAAAAATCATCTGCCAGTCATAGTATGGATGATAACTATGTTGATGATACCATGCTGGATCATGATTTCTTGAAGTCAACTAATGATCAAGATAGCTCATTTATGATAGGACAGATGGAAGGCTCGTCTCATGGAAATGTTTTTCGAGTGAGTCAAGAGAGACAGGATTATTTGACGATTAATGATGAGAACACCTCATGGAAAAGGAAACGTACAGAGGAAAATGATGGTAGAGGACCAGCTGTGACCTTACCAGCTATAAGACAAGATATAAATGGTATCTCCAGTCCACAGTCCGGATCAGATATGGAACTCTCAGATAATGAGGTTGGTGATAATGGTTATACGCCTCTGGAGCCCCAGTCTTCCATTGTTGATGATAGCTATAGGCATCTGGAGCCCCCCTCTTCCTCACGGGTGGAGTTTGGACAAGCCTATGATGGGACCCACAATTGGCCAGATGTTGCCGATCCCCTTCCTGATTACGAGTTGGCAGATTTACAGGAACACAATAGCGGGCATCTCGGAGACGGCACTAGTAGCCTTGGATATAGACCTTATCTCAGGGGGGATGATATTTACCCTCTGGGGATTCCAAGACCCTATCTCAGGGAGGATGTTATTCACCCTCCGGGGGTTCCGAGACCCTATGTCATGAATGCTGACGATATTCGCCTTCCCGGGGTGCCAATGCCTGATCCTATGAGTAGTAGTTATCTATCTGGTCGTGGTCCTGCTTATAATCAAATGGGATCTGCTAATTCGGTACGTGGTTCAGGATCTGAATTGCCTTACATGATGAATACACCAGCTATGCAGATGAGTACACCAGCTATGCAACGATATGCACCTCGTCTCGATGAATTAAACCATGTTAAGACGAATTCTTTGGGCCCTGAACATTCTATAGTTGATAGAAGTACAATTTCTGAGCTTAGTGCCCAATCTGGATCTGAAAATGTTCCACCAGGTTTTCCAGGTGGTTCTCCTCATTTGTATTCACGCCAGAATTCATCAAATTGGTTCAGTGATTAACTTGAATGTCCCCAATTTAGGTGTTCTCCTTTGTTCTCGATTAGTTATAATCTGTACATAGATGGCATTAGGATGGATGTGTTGTACGTGGGATTTTTGATTGTGCCCCTCTTACATCCTTTGCAGATTGTAGGTTTTACATGACATTATTCTATCTACATCCTATATGAAGAGTATTTTTGTTGTTGTTGCTGGGATTGTTTCTTGTACCTCGTTGGTGAGTGACTCAGTGTAGGTGGATAATGACCTGTATGTGACCCTATAGATGATAGATCTGTTATTCCATTAAAATTGTTTTTTTATTTTGTTGATTTGGATTATTATAATTATGACACAAGTTGGCATTTTCCTAAAATTTAAAGTGTGAAGGAATCGGTAAACTAGGGTCTTTGTGAAGACATAAAACATTTGTATTGAAATTTTGCAGTCTTTTTGAAATTTGTTATTATATTTCAATTCATAAGTATAAAGTATTAATAATTTTTTAAAACCAAAAAATGTATTTATAAATTTTGACACGGGAAATCATATAGAGCCTTAGACTTTTATTATGTTTTTCTGTTTAAAAATCCGCATAGAACCTTAATTATGCCTGGCTAAGTTTGTTTGTTACAAATTTAAAAAAAAGTGATTTGAACATTTAATAGTTGAGATAGTTAAAAAGCTGAAGCTACTGTGTTTGTTTATTGTGAAGAACACAATCTTTTTAAAATATCCTTATCCGAAAATACTGTAATTTTATTGTCTCTCCTTTAAAAGTTTTTTTTTCTCTCGAGAAACCATTCGTAATAACTTTTTATTTGAAACTATTTTTTGATTTTTTTAGATTATATTTTAAAAAAATTGAGCAAATAGATGAAACACTCTTAAATGTAATTTTTTTTCCTTCAAAAAACTCTTAACAAAGGGGCTCTTAATTGTTTTATTTTTCTATTTAATCAATAGCTTTGTTTTTATACACGCTGCATAAATTTATAAGTTTTTCTTTTTTACTCTTATAATAAGATTCTATTTTAAAATATTGAAAATTCTATTTAAGAATAATTTTCTGCATAAAGTTTTAAATAGGAGCAATGGAGCATATATCCTGTAACAAGATTTTGTGACATTAATTGTTTTTCAATTCCACCAATCTCTTCTAGCTGTCTTGGAGTTGGCCTATTACAGCTGTAATGACCTCACAAGTGAGGAACCCAAAAAATAAGATTCACATTCAATTCAATATTTTTTTGACCAACACATTCAATTCAATATTACGACCTACCATTTCGTCCATATATTGCCTTAAAAAATGCAAAACCTTTTATGCATTCTACTATTTATTTAGATATTTCTTTTCTCATTTCCCATCACTCACACAAACACAACACATAACAAGAACTAGAATAATATTCTTTCAAGGAGACAAAGATGGATGGTGAAATTGAGAGATTCATTAAGGTATGGATTATATCCACAACATGTCTATGTTATTGTTATTACATATCTTCCAAAATCCCCAAAGGCTTCCTAAGGCTTCTCTCAATCCTCCCTATTCTCTACCTTTTCCTAATCCTTCCTTTGAATCTCTATTCCTTCCACCTTGGTGGCCCCACAACCTTCTTCCTTGTTTGGCTCTCCACTTTCAAACTCATCCTTTTTTCCTTCAATCAACCTCCTCTTTTCCCTCTCCCAGACAATATCTTCCATTTCATTTCCATTGCTTCCCTTCCAATCAACCCCCAACAATTAAATTCAACAACCACTTTTTCATCCAAAAAGTCAATTTTACCCCTCACTTGTTTTAAAGTAGTTATATTGGTAGCAATCATATATAGCTATGAGTATAGAGAATATATGCATCCTTATTTTTTATTGGTCCTTTATTGCTGTCACATGTACCTTGGTATTGAACTTGTGTTAGCAATTAGTGCAGCACCGGTTCGAACCATGTTCGGTTTTGAAATCGAACCACAATTCAACGAACCTTATTTGTCCACGTCGCTTCAAGATTTTTGGGGTCATAGGTGGAATCTAATGGTAACTCGTATCCTACGTCCCACTATATACGATCCTGTTCGCCACATCATCAAATCTTATGTGGGTTCCACATATGCCACTTTAGCTGCCACCCTGGCAACTTTTGTTGTGTCTGGTCTGATCCACGAGGTAATTTATTATTACCTTGCACGTGTGCCTCCAACGTGGGAAGTCACATGGTTTTTTGTACTTCATGGTGTGTGTACGTCTATTGAGGTTGCAGTTAAGAAGGTTGTTCTTCGCCGTGGGTGGCGGTTGCACCGTGCTGTGTCGGGACCGCTCACGATTACATTTTTGGCTGTTACCGGGAATTGGTTGTTTTTTCCTCAGTTGCTGAGGAATGGTGTTGATAGGAAGGGTATTGCGGAGTATGCAATTTTGGTGAATTTTGTTAAGGATATGTTACCATTACATTTGATTAGTTAATTATTTATTTTTGTAGTGAGCATTCGTTGTTATAAACTTACAGTAACATAGTTTTGATGGATATAAATTCATTTGCTATGATCAAGTCCACGTCCAACTCATTTCATTTCCACCTATTAGTGAGAATGTTCATATAAAAAATCTTAAGATATACGAATAGTTTTGTCTATGCATGTAAAAGAATACATAATAGAATCATGGATGATAGGCTGGTTTCTAGTCTTTGGGATATTCAAGTTTTGAATGTGTTGCAAAACCGAAGTGTTTTCTTGAAAAATTTATTCTTTTCTAGATATGGTGTTCCTGGTGTGTGTGCATACTAAGAAGCATGCTAATATTCACATAACAAATATTAATTTTCCATATGATCTGGATGGAGAAAAGAGGGTACGTGACCTTATCAAAATCCGAAAGAAAAGAATGGAACAGGGAAAAAATTCACATAGTTTAGTATAGATGGAAATGAAGCATGGGCTCCGACACAGACACCAACATGTCGATACCACACACACTATGAGTTGAGGCTCTTGTCAGATCAATGGGTGGAAGGCTTATATTTTCATATCTCATACATAAAACAAAATCATCAAGCAAACAATGACCAAGCACAAGCAATTCTAGCAAGCGCATACATCCAGGTTGGATAACAAATTCCCATAAACCATTTTTGAACACAAGTAGTAAATTGATTTGGATTTTCTTGTCAAGTTCCAATACAAGCAATTCATTTGGAATAAATTCGGACAAATCACGTTCCATCGCATAAAAATTCAAAATGCGGAACATGAGCCATCAGACCACTATCCAACAGTTCAGATTATTTGACAACGGCAACGTGAGGTTGAACAGAGAGGATGCAGAGGGAAGATGCAGAGGGCTTGAAGATATTGTGATGGAAGAGGCGTAAAGAGAAAAAGGAGAGTTGAGAGGCACGTTCAAATGGCAAAATGAGAAACCTAGGACCAATGTAGTCAAGAACGAGTTCCTACGTAGGATCAGTAGGCTGGTGAAGGGACGTAAGATTGAGGAATGTAACATGGTTCGTAAGAACCCACTCGAGGGCAAAATTGTAACTTCACATACACACACACAAAAACTTAAAAATTATAATGCAAGAAAGTATATTATTAACTAAGGGGGTAAGAAAGTATAAAAAATGTATATTTAGTATTAATCCGGGTCCTTAAAATATATATATATATATATATATATATATCAATATGGGCCCAGCCCAATACTCTATATAAAAGAGTGAAATAACCAAACCCTGGTTATTCTCTCCACAAACATAGCCGCCGCCTGCACAAAACTCTTAGATCCACCTCTCTTCAATTGTTCTTCTTCTATAACCATTTTCTCTTCATCATCTGTCGGTTTTTCCTTTATAGCTTTTCACTTCTTCTTCCTTCTTCTCATTCTCTTCTTCGATCTTGACCAAATTTTTTTTGGCAAACACGACCCAGATCAAGGTCGTAGCACACTTGGGTGGGGAAAACACGTAAGATCGTGCGATCCTACGTGCTGGGACTCGATCCTGGCTACCCTGCCTAGGACTATTGAACCAAACACGTAAAAATTAAAATTCTCCTTTTCCCCCCTCCAAAACACACCCGATCCAAACATACCCACATGACATCAAACAAAAGATTAAGTGGGATATGATAGATTTGTCATATATGACTCCTTATTCGACAATCAAACAAACCCTAAATGGTTGAGAAAAGACACATTTATGTATGTTTTTGCAATTTTAATACATTCAAAAACTACTATGGTGCGTATCACACATTTAATTTCTAAGTAAATGTTATGCTACTCTTATGGCTTTTAGGCAAATTTATGTGTGACCACCTTGATAATAAAAATCATTTATATTTGGTGTTATTTTATAGATAAGAGGTGTTACAAAGGCTCAACTTGTTTTGTTTTTAAGTTCCCATTCACCACCATGAGCTTGGCGTCACACCCTCTATCCATAGCAACAACCAAGCCTTATTTCACTAAGTGAGGTCGGCTACATGGATCAAATTAAGTCATAATATTCTATCATAAACCATATTTGAATTCAACTCATTGACCTATAAATATTTTCTAATAGTTTCTCTTATGGTTTTCCTAGGTCTTCCTCTACCCAGGGACAGAGCTAGATATATTTGTTTTGGGGCAGTCGCCACCCCCAAATACAAGAAATTTATGACAAATATATACCGAAACTCATACTCGCCCCCCTAAAGAAATAAGAATGTTATTGTTGAGTGTTGAATTCCTGTGAAACATGACTAGTTGAACTACAATTACATGCATCCATCTAGAACTTTTCAATACACTCTAATTTCAATTCCTTTCCACGTCACTTGGTACCTAAATACAAGCTTTCTATCTAGTGCCCCACATTTAGTCATCTTCTTATAATATTAATTTTTGTGTATTGCTCAATAGAAAGAAAAAAAAATCATTACATTCGCCTCTTTTAAAAATAGTAGTATTCTTTTTGTTTGAGAGGGTAAAATAAGGCATTTTATTCATATTAGCAAAAGAAAAAAGACATTATTTAATTTAAAAAATATATGATTAGACTTTTTGTGATTTATTATCATGTTAGGTATGTTCTCATAACTACTACCAAAGCTTTTTTTCCCCTAAAAATCAGAAATTTAAAACAAAACTGATTAATTGATTTCAAACCAAGCAAATGACTCGACATTATATGAATTATTTTCGCCCCCCTTAACAAAAATTTCTGGCTTCGTCCATGCCTCTACCTATTTTGACTCAACTCTTCTCCATCTGATGTACTCTTAGGACGACATCTACAAGTCTTCTCTCTACATGTCCAAACCACCTAAGCTAATTTTCTACCAACTTTTCTACTATAGATGCTACCCCCAATCTCTCTCTAATGGTGTCATTCCTAATCTATCCCGTCTAGACTTACCACTCATTCAACGCAGCATCATCATCTTCACCACACTTACCACTCACCAACGTAGATAGAATCTAAACCCTAGCTAAATGTCATTTTAATTAGAGCTGACTCAACATAATCTCATATTACTAGTTTGCACTAAACAATAGAATTAAAAACTATTTAATGTGTGTGATCATGTCATGCTGATCACTCCCCAACTTCATCTTCCAACTTGTTAACTACTACTCGAACAAATGATGTGCATGCAAGCCGCAACCACATGGAAAACACAGTTAAGGCGATTCATTAGAATCAAAAGTATAAAATAGATTATTACAATTCAAATGTACTAATTTCATCAACACAAAATCATAACACAGATACAATTATCACCAAAATGCGACTATGCGAATTCAAATAACCATAGATTGATATGGACATAGAAATTACCTACTACTTAACAAACATAAATGTCTAGTCCGGATAATTCAATATATTCAACAGGAATGTCCTAGTGATGTCTTGTCATTACGTAAGACCTTCATATTAAAATTTCCCCCAGTGTTTACTTGACCGTCAATTTTGAAATCTAACACGACACAATCTCCAACCGCTGAAACACGGATGTGGATACGGACGTCGGATACGATACGAACACTGACACGCCGACACCGCTAATAATTAAAAAAAGTCCACATAATTCATTGTAATTATGTGTCGGTGTCGTGTCGGTGTCAGATACAACACGTGTTCTATACTGGTGTTAGCGCAGCTTTAAGCTTGATGAACAAGCTAGGGTTTTTCTTATTGTTCTAGTTTTGTTGAATTTTAGTGAATAGAAAGAATAGATAAATGAGGAGAATATAATTGTGAAAGTAGTGATTTCATTGACATGTGAAATACACATTAGAAAGGCTTATATACATGGTTTTGTTAAGTTGCTTGAAAGACAAGTAATCTATCAAACCCTAACAACCTTATTCTAGAATCTAGTAAATTAGTAACAAACTAATAAAAAACTAAACTAACTAGGTTTCTAATGTGATTAACCAAACAAATTTGATTAGATCACTAACTAACTTGAATTATCAACTAACAACCGGGACACGCTTAATCCGAAGAGTGTCCGTGCTTCATAGCCCCTAATATATCTTACATTTGCGAATGCTCATAAGTATGATACAACATTTATCATCATTAACACACTAACTAGCATAACATAGTCCATGTCTAAAGCCTTAAAAATATCAAAAGAAAACTTAAAATCTTATCGCCCCAATGTCATTCTAGTCCTACAAAAACCCTAATATCATTCATGAAAAACATATAACAAATAGAAACAAGCAATCCAATCCACAAAATTCTGTTGACTATTTGAAAAACCTAATTGACATGAGGAGTGGAAACAAAGTTGTTGTGTGTAGAAATGAATTAAAAGAACAAAATTAATCATCATCAATGTCAAAATATTTTATTTCAAGTGGTTGCTATAATTTTTTCTACCTGATAAGAATTACCTCTAAAAAAATATTGCATATAGGAATCCGGTCTAAAAATAGTTAGTTACATCCACAATTTTTTGAAGAAACATCCACAATTGTTTTCTCCATATGCAGAACCCACAGTGGTAGCAGAAGTCACATCCACATCTAGAAAGAGAAATTATATAGTTAGACATAAATTTAATTAATGTTAAAATATGTGAAAAAGAGATGATAAAATGCATAATTAACCTGCATATCATGTGATCACATCCATTAATTCTCTCGACATAGATAGAGCACCTTGGACATCTTTTCCACCTTTTTTTTTTGCCAACTCCATAAATTTCTTATCCAATTCAATATTTTGAATTAATTTCCATCCATAAGACATTAACTTAAAGGGAATAGAAGACTCATAAATTAAAGACTCCCATCGAAAAGTAACTTGTTTAGGTAAAATGTGTTGCAATTGTTTTGGCTTCAATTCCACAGAACAACTTGGACTTGGACAAGTAATAACCTTAACCATATTATTGTTTATTTGAATGGTTACATATTTGCATATGCGGTCAAGACAATAGAAGTGGTTGCACTTTGTTGTTTGAAACATATCAGAATCTGTTTTCAAATCAAAACATATACCGCATGATCAGTTATGTGTTTGTTTCATGGGTATGGCCATATTTTTTTCTTTGCAGCACCCTAATAACAAATTTGCCAATAAAGAAGGAACGTGATTGGAAGTCCCTGAGGGTTTCGATTTTGGAGAAGAAAACATCACATTCACAGCCATGAGAAGAACTACGGATTTGACCTAATCTTGAGTGGTGCGTTTCTTTAATGTTCCTCATATCCACAATTTTTTCAAAATTTGATTTTGAAGGAATATCTCAAAATTTGTTATTGGCATAAAAAAACGTATTAGTTGTTTTTTTTAAAGAAAAAGTGTATTTGTTATAGGGGAAGAGGAATGCTAGCGACACTCACTCTTGAACACTCTCTCTAACACTCACTCTTTTATTGGTTTAAATCATTATGAGTGTACACTTTGGAAATAGAACCCACACAAAGTGGTGGGACATACATGAATTTCATCCGATAAAAGAGTGAGTGTTAGAGAAAGTGTTCAAAAGAGAGTGTTGCTAGCATTCCTCTATAGAGAAATCATATTTGGTACGGGATTTTGTGTACGGGAATTCACGGACGCGTGAATTGTTTCTGTTTTCACGCGCTTCAATTACTTTGTCCAGAAAAACAATAATAAATTAAATAAATAATATAGTTGAAATTTCTTGGAGCAAGCACACCGTACACCGCCTCTTCAATTTCTTTCCTTGCATCATTTGTTGGACTCACTTCTTCAAAGTTCAACCTGTACGCAACTCTTCACCCTTTGTAACTCAACAAACGTTTGTGATATGCTTACAGAGATTTAGAATCATAAAAAAAATAAAAATATAAGTGATGTTTTTGTCGGTGACGGATCCAGAAATTTTTACTTGTGAGGGCAAAATTTTTTATGATAAATATTTATATAAATTTTTTAGAAATGCAAAATTGATAAAATAATAACATTATTATCATTGAGTAAAATACTTGACATTATAAACAGTATACTCTTGTATAGTAGAAAAATTAAAGACTCGTTAACATCTACTAATTAAAATTGTTATTTACGTGTCTTTATATTTAAAAAGTATGGTAAATTAAAAATCATTTAAAATTTCACCTCAAATGCATTTTCACATTTGATTTTATAAAATTCATAAAAAAAAAAACTCTTTATAGTATAAATTTCCATTTAATGGGGCAATCTATTAATTTAAAAGGGGGCAATAGCTAAAATGTCAAAGATTTTACAAACAATATAGAAAAAGTAGTTAGGAAGAGAACATGAGAAACTTGCCTTGATACCAACTGACGCAAAACAGAAGGGTAGGCTAGCAAACACTATACCTAGATTGACAAGAAACAAGTTTGAAAATAGGGTTTCAGAATCCATCAAAAATTGAGAAAACTCTCTAAAATATTATTTAATGAATAAAAATGTCTACAACTGTTAAGCTTAAATAGAGAAATAACAAAACCTTAATGTGCCGAAAATCTAAAATAGAAAACAAAACAAACAAATAGTAAAATTGGGCCGAAATAATAAAATACTAAGCAAATACTATGGAAACACTCCTACATCACTTGTGGATCCCTGACATAATAATTCTCTTTATATTGTCAAATTATTTACCAGTGTTCCATTTAAACGAATTAGTTATTCTAGAGATTTTATTAGTTAAAGCATAAACATAATATAGAAATGCCTTAATTTATTAATAATAAATATTCGATACAAGCACTATATTTTAAAAATTTATTGGCCTATAGAGCTTACACCAACAAGCACAAATTTAAGACTTATCTCATACAAAAATAAAAAAACAAAGGGAAATATTAACATGAATTTCGTCCTAAATTCATCTTAAAGTTTCACATAAATTTGAGAGGGACTTTAAAAAAAATATTAAAAATGTAAAGCATTATCGTCCCAAATTCGTCTCAAAGTTTTGCACATATTTAGGATGGCCCTGAGAGGAACGTAAAATCGTAAAAAACATTACACATTTTGTCTTAAATATATTTCGAAGGATTTGACGGATCTTGGACGGATGCATATACTTGAATTTAAAAATTATTTTATCACTGGTATGTTCAAAAATCGTGGAAAGTTTGTGTCAATGGGACCAAGTAGAGACGAAATAACTTACATAATTGATTCTTCGGAATTCCGTCCTTAATCTGTCTGAAAAATTAATGTAATTTCAAACGATTTCTATTCAGTCCAAAATTTTCATTTGAAAATGTAAATTTGCTGGTAGTTTAGAGCATGGGCTAAATTTGAGACCTATAAATCTAACTTCAACTTGAATCAAAATAACCTCAATTTTGATATATGTGTTTTGCTATGTTTCTTTGATATGTTCTATTGAAAACCTTCAATCCTAAAATCCTAAGAAGCTTTCGACAATCAGATGCTAAATTATCAATTGAAATCTGATATCCTTTACAAAGTTTAGAGTGATGAGGTTCAATGCTTGGGCTTTGACATAAGTAGCATCATCAAAACCACCCTTCTTCCAAGTTACCACTGCATGATTGTTTTTTTCATTCTTTAATTTTCTTTAAGAGGGATTATCTTGGATTTTTTTTTATTTTTTTATAAGCAAAATGTGTATTATTGAATGGAGTACAATGGGTACTTTAACTCATTACAATAATACAAAGATGATGGTCGGAGTTAACCCCTTTCATAATAAGTAATTATAGTTAACCCCTTTCTCTGTTGGTGTCAACCTAGTTGGGATGCTTCAGTCTCTCCCCGATGCCTAACCTTCCTCTTGGTCTTATAAAAAAAAAACCAGTTTTTGAATTCAAAACCAGATACCATATACCTCTTGCTATTTAGCCAACTCCATGACACAGCTTGAATCTTGCATGTCTAGTCGAATAAAGTGCTGGGAATAAACTCTAGAATGGTTCATTACATAACCATTTTTACTTCCAAAAACCTATCTCCAATCCATTTCCCAAGTTACATTTAATTTTGTTTGGAAACAATGCTTCGCTAGCTCACCATGTTTGTTGTGCCTGCAAGTAAAATGTATTTCCACCAGTTCGAGTCCTTTCTTGTTATCATAAGACCATCAAGGCTGAGTATTTTACGAGCTAACTAACCATATTTGAATTTTAACAGATCATACCATAATGCATTTTTGTCTATAAGCCACTTCCATTTTTTCAAAAGAGAAATATTGAAAAGCTCCAAGTCCTTTAGACCTGACCCACCTTTATTCTTTGGCTGACATACATGTTTCCAACTTACCCAAAAGGTTTCATGATGATTTGAGCAGCATGCCCACATGGACATCCTTTGAATTTTAGTCAATTCATTCTGGAATAATAAAGCCCAGACACTCCTCGGATTATGCGTGTCCTGATGTCGGACACGTGTTGTGTCTGACACCGACACTTGTAATTACACTGGATTATGTGATTTTTTCTAATTATTAGCTGTGTCGGCGTGTCAGTGTCCGTGTCGTGTCCCGTGTCCGTGTCCATATCCGTGCTTCATAGGATTATTTTTGGTGCTTTAAAGAAGGTGAAGTAGTACAGAGGTAGACTACTCAAAACTAAGTTAATGAGAGTTACTCTCCCTCTTATGGATCAATTTCTCCCATTCTTTGTTGATCACTTCTTTATCATTTCATCTATAACCATTTTCTAAGTATCACAATGTCGCAGATTCGCCCCAACAGGTATACCAAGGATGCGAAACAGAAACTTATCAATACTTCGAGAGAGGAATGTAGAATGGAGAAAGCGAGTCTCCTTGGCTTAACCCTTTGCTCACCTCAAACTCTTTGGTCAGACTTCCATTCTCAAGATCAGACATTGAGCTAGAGAAGACGCAAGTCATCATCTATTTAATCCATTTCTCATGGAACCTTATCTGGTTGAGCATTTATTCTAAATACTTCCAACTCACCAAATCAAATGCTTTTTTGAAATCTACCTTTATAAACATGCACTTTTCTCATTTTTTTAATTAAATCAATTAGCTCATTTAACACAACTATTGTTGTCAAAATCCCGACTTAAATCCTAAAATCCAGGATTTTGGGTTTTTTTTCTAGATTACCCTCTCTTGTCTAGGAGGTATTTAACCCCTCATGATATCAACAAATCAAAATGTAATATACATTGACAACATTAAATGTCAAATATATGAGTCAATTTTTTCTAAAAAAAAATCAATTTTAATCATAAGGTAACTTTTAATACTTTTAATTTTTATTTAATTATAGACAAGATTACATTAGAGGTCCTTTATCTTATTTATTTGTAACACTTTGGTTCTTTATCTTTATTTTTTTCCGTTTAGGTCTTTTATTTCTCATAAAAGCACATATACATCATTTTTCTCATTTTTTTATTAAAAGAAACATAATTTTATTTTTTTTAAAATATATTTTTATTAAAAATGAAAAAATCCAGAAATATGATGAAGATGTTCATCATCTTCATCTTCTTTGTTTGAATCTTCATCATCTTCATTGAATCAAAAAAATTTCTACACAAATATATGTCCAAATATCATGAATTAATGTTATGTTCACCTCAAATCTTCTTTTAAACACAAAAATCAAAACCCTATAGAGAAAGAGATTTAGTTTCATAAAAAAAAAAAGATTTAGTTATATAAATTGTCACACCGTGTATTATTATTATTGTTATTATTATTATTGTTATTATTATTATTATTATTATTATTATTATTATTATTATTATTATTATTATTATTATTATTATTATTATTATTATTATTATTATTATTATTATTATCTAACTCAATATTCAAACCTGGCATAAAAGTAACCCCAAAATTGAGAGAAGCTTTGCACATCAATTTTGTTGTTTTTAGAACAATCTTAACTTTCGTAAAGCCTAACTCTTCCACCAGTGACTAAGCCTCCACCATCCACCTTGCAACATTTGTGAAATTAAGATTTTTATTTTTGTGTTTAAAAGAAGATTTGAGGTGAATATAACATTAATTCACAATATTTGGAGATATATTTTGGAAGTTTTTTTATTTTATTTAAAGAAGATGATGAAGATTCAAAGGAAGAAGATGAAGATAATGAACATCTTCATCATATTTCTGGATTTTTTTCATTTTTAATAAAAATATATTTTAAAAAATAAAATTATGTATTTTTTAATAAAAAATGAAAAAATATGTATATGTGCTTTTAAGAGAGATAAATGACCTAAACGGAAAAAAATAAATATAAAGGACCCCTAATGTAATCTTGCCTTAATTATATTTAGGTTTTCCATCTTAATTAATTTAAACTACATGACTGACTTAGAACAATTAAAATTTCACATCAAATTTCTTTCATTTGAATGCCCTTAAATTTATCAATTACATTCATAAAATTTCTTCTTTCCATTTTAATTGTTCAATTTTGTCGTTCCAAACTGCAACACTTTTCAATTTTCGTGAGAATCGTCGTCGTTCGTTTGATTCCAAATATCGTGAGAATTGTCGTTATTTCCAGAACCATGTCAGGTATGGTGACTTGATTTTTCTTGGTTGTGAGGTAGTTAATTATAACAATTGAGTAAGTCATCCGTTGTGCTTTGAGGACTGGTAGCAGTTGTTGCCGCTTCGATGTTGTGGGAGTTTGCTAGCATTTTTTCGGTTGCTGCTGAAATGGTTATGTACATCATGAGGCTTTTGTTCTTTTGTTTGGACTTAAAGGCTTTGGCTGATAGTGAGGCAGGTCTATGAGTGTTAAAAGTTACCTTATGATTAAGATTAACTCTTTTATATTTAGAAAAAATTGATTCATTTATTTGACATTTAATGTTGCCTATGTATATTACATTTTGATTGGTTGATATCATGAGAGAGTAATTACCCCCTAAACAAGATAGGGTAACGTAGGCCTCACCAGGATTTTGCGACTTTCTTCACCTTCAACGACTTAAATCCATAGTAGAATCCTAAAATAGGCAAAATCCATCGATTTTGATTGCGATTTTACGATTTCTTATAAACTAAGTCATTTATGACTATATACCATTTATAATATATATTTAGTATTTTTTTTATTTTGGGCAAAATCTATCGATTTTGATTGCGATTTTACAATTTCCTATATCGATTCTACAAAAGTCCTTGAGTAAAATCCTTTGATTTTGATTGCGATTTTACAAGTCCCGATTTTGTTATTCCCTTTCGACCTGAAGTAAAGTCTCGATTTTGACAACCTTGAATACAACCACTCCATCTAAAACTTGTCTGCCTGGAATTAGTGTCGTGTGGCAAAACAAAATGACTTTTCCTAGCACTTGTTTCAATTGAGAAGCAAGTATTTTGGACAGTATATTGTAGAGACTAATGATTAAGCAGATTGGCTTGGATCATAGGTTTTGCTTCCTTGCAGATATTCAAACAATCATAGGTTTTGCTAATTGCACTAAAAAAGGGTGAATTGTTGTGGCTTTAAATATGCCATAATTTTGTTTGCCTAAAATAATAAAGGGCTAAATATGTTTTTGATCCATATAAATATATCCAATTTTTGTTTTAGTCCCTTTAAAATTTTCCTTCAACTTTTAGTCTTTATAGAATTGTATTTTTTCTTTATATATAAAATTCAACAGAAATGTATAGAATACTGTAAAAATCACTTAAAAAAATAGATTTTTTTTTATCAAAACATAAATTAATTATGAATTTTTTACCGCAAAAAATACACTACAAGAAAATCACTGATTTGCTATAAAACAAATGGTAGCTAAATCGAAGGTAATTTCTAGAAAAACTCATTTGGCTACCTTTTAGTTGTGATTTAGCTGTCATACTGGCCGTAGCATGGATTGGGCGACAAATTAGGTAGCAAAATATTTCCTAGCTAATTTGCAACTAATATTTTAAAATGCGAAGCTAAAACCCAAGTAATCTGCAGCCAAATATTGGTCAAAAGTATAAGTTTCGCAACTAAATGGCTTGGATATTGTTGCAAAAGTTTCATAGTAAATCTCTAGCTACAAATTCCTAGCTATTTCAAATGTAAATCCAAGCTTTTATGGTTTATTCATATATTATAAATGTTGCTCAGTTGTTTATTCTTAGGTGTTAATCCCAATAAATATATAGCAATTACACACTAATTTCTATGCAATTAGCACATGCAATCTCTAATATGAATTAGGCTTATACCAATTGAATAATGAAGAAAATACATTATATCATGTGTATTTCAATGAATTCTTGCATAAAAAAATATACACTTCGAAACATTCTTTTTAATCCTCCATGTGCAAGAATACAAATCAGCTCTTGACTATCATTAAGGAGTCTCTCAGACTCAAGCACAAATTTTATACTAAAACAAGTTTATCAACAAATTATGAATCTAAATGGTCTTCATGACACGAACTCATGTTCACATGATCACAAGGAAGAAACCTAGCATCATTTTCGTGAATTAAACTTGTGACCACTTCTCAGGGTCACAACACAACAACCTTGCCATCGTGACAAGGCTCGGCCTCTGAACCACAAGACTAACAAATTCTTATATTTGATAGTTTTGAATCATTTATCGTCTACTTTAGGTAATTTAGCACCCATTAAGCATATTTTCAACTAGGGAAAAAAAGAGTAAAAAGCATTCTAAGAATTTTATGAATACTTATTCAACCTGTTCAAAAGTACTAGCTCACAACAGAGCTTTGAAGTAACAGAAATTTGATATTATTGAAAAGACATTGAGAATTAGAGACATATCTACTCTATTTATGAGAAGAAGAAGCCACCTGATATGCCACCAACTTTAATGCAGCATCTGATGACATGTTAGGCTTGGTAGGTCACGCACCCATCTTATAAGCCTACACTGAACAACACCACAGCGGCGATCTTGATCTATACCAAATGGAACAAATGAACAAGGTCTTCATTTCCACAGCACAAACTAATTAGAAACAATAATTAGAAAAAACAAATGAACTGATAAACTAATTAAACTAGTATTTATTAACTTCTTGGGGTACCTTCTTAAGTTTGAACACAACACAAACTGTACCAATTGCATACCCTGCAGTGTCAAGGTCTTCATTTGTAACCTCAGCTCCTTGTGCTCAATAATATGACCAAAACAGACAGTGAAAAGAAAAAAACAAGTCAGTCATAATTCATATTACATCATGATCACTCAAGATACTTCTTGAACTAGTTAATACTTGTAAAAACAAGTCAAGTTACATGCAACTCTTTGCTTTCTCAATCTACACGGAAGTAAGAAAAAACAACACAATTAATAAAGTCTGAATTTCCTTTTTAATAAATCATCTTCATAACAATTCAAATTCTGAAAAAATCATAGAAAAAAATAGTACTTTCACCAGTTTGACGAAAACTCTCAATGAATTTCTTAAGATAAGTATCCATATACTCAAATCACAAATACAACATTGTTTTCCCTTCATTATTCTTACCTTAATGTTTCACATCCAACAAGGCAACAACCTAACATCTGGAAAAAGTCAGAATTTGCCAAGGCATGGCAAGCATCTGAAAGTTGGATGATCACTAGATTTTTACATTCTGTCTTCTCTCCTCCTTGGAGCACATGTTATGATTTCATCAACTCTAAGGATCATCTCAGCTGCCTCTGTTGCAGATAGCAACACAGCCTGATTGACTTTGAATGCTTCACAAATGCCCTGTTCAAACATGTCTTCAACCTACGAGAAGTACACATCAATCAAAGTATATTAGCCAAACAGAAAATAGAAAGGAAGCATGCTGAGCTAGCAGCCTACATGATATTTTTCTAAAATACAACAAACCTGGTAAAGTCACTGTTACATATACTTAGTTAATAAATGATAAACTGTTAAGAACTTAAAAACTAGTTGTCAAGGGTAAAGAACTAAGTCACTCGACTACTTCACTAAGCCTCTCATACTATTCAGTAGGACTTAGTCACCGCATAATACCAAAGTCCCTATCATACACATCCTAACTCCATTGTATCCTCTAGGGAGTCAATCTAATTACGAAATGACTGCATGAAATAAATACAAACTTAACATAATCTAGGTCTCTGGATCTACAACATGATGCAAATTGTATATCTCGAGGTCACATATGCTATACAAAATTCTAAAAAAATTAATATAATCAGTACTATACAATTACAAAACTTAATAGCAAGATCTCAGTGTATAACAGTAAACTATCAAAATCTTCAAGAACAAAAATCCTTACATTTCAATCCTAAATCCTAACATTACAATCATTGGATTCAAAATTCAGAAAATAAATCAAAAAATTGGCATAGAAATCACACTGATTAACTAAAGTTCAACTAAAAAAATCAGAGTGAATCAATCAACAGATTCAGTACAAAATCAAAGCAACTTAGTAACAAAGTCAACAGATTCAGTAAAAAATCAAAGCAATTCAGTAACAGCAAGATGTCTCATTCTTTAAGAACAAATACACTGACATTTTCAATCCGAAAACCTAACATTACAATCATTCGATTCAAACTCCACAAAAATTCATGAAAATAAAAAATCGACAAAGTAAACAAGCATTATTAACATGATTAACAATAATTTCAACTCAAAAATCAAAGCGATTCAATCACAACACAAATCACAAAAAATCGACAAAAAAATTCAACAGATTCAGTAAAAAATCAAGTAACAAAAATGAGAGTAATCACACTGAATCGTACGGATCAGAAGCAAAAATGTAGAGAGAGAGAGAGAGAGAGAGAGAGAGAGAGAGAGAGAGAGAGAGAGAGAGAGAGAGAGAGAGAGAGAGAACCGA
>Ga0228710_1001981_pt1 | contig 31711 bp, 10 predicted proteins | sample MedpolnodulmetaG_FD_177995 | JGI IMG/M metagenome (GOLD analysis project Ga0228710, IMG submission 177995) | Root nodule microbial communities from Medicago polymorpha collected in Santa Monica, California, United States - pink nodules | ecosystem: Host-associated > Plants > Roots > Nodule...
CAGAGGATAAAACAGATAGAGAGAGAGAGAGAGAGAGAGAGAGAGAGAGAGAGAGAGAGAGAAAAGAAAGACACAAAGCAATTATTAGGTTCCTTCCACAAACCGGAAGTAGTCATATCCCCCTTGCACTTCCAGGGAGAGTTCACTAGAAATGTAATATCTGATTACAAATGCTCACTACTACAACTAGCAAGAGACTTCAAATTACTCAAGCACAACTGCAAGAGATTTCCTATGTTCCTAAACACAGTCAATAGACTTCCAATGCTCAAGCACAGCTGCAAGAGACTTCTATTGCTCAAGCACACAAGCAAGAGACTTCTATAGCTCAAGCACACAAGCAAGAGACTTCTATTCAAACAGAATTACAAAGAAATTTGTTTGAGGTTGAACACTTGATATACAATCAGTGGTGTTTACAATACAAATCAGATACAGACTCTTATGACTCTAGAATTTCTAAGATATGAACTTTGATAAGAAATTCTAAGTGACTTTATATGCAGAACAATTTCAACAGAGGTTGGCACTTGTGAATTGTTGTATGAGTCTTGTATATGTGTGTGTCTGCATTTCCAACCAGCAGGTTTTCATTCCTTTATATAGATGTGTGAGAGATACATTGGAAATTGCCAGCACATCAAAAAGAGTCGTTTGAAGCTTGATCAAAATCACCAATGATCTTTTGCCTGATATGGTTATTGTCCTATGAAGGATCAATTTCATATCCATTTCAACTATGAAGGAACATCGCTGCAGGCATAGCTGTTATTCTTGTCTTGTTGCAGAGACAAAACAGAGTAGTGGAGATAGTGGTTGTACAGTTCGTACAATTGTCCTTTGTCAACGCTCTTTAAAGAACAAGCATCCAATGCCCTCAAATCCTTTTAAAATAGTCGTTGCTTTACTCTTCTGGTCTTCTGCAATGCTAGACGTGATTGATTCCATTGAACGGCTTTTGAAGCTTTAAGTTTCTCATCTTCTGATGAACTTCAGCTTCTCGTGATATTGCTTCTAAGGAACTTGTTTCTGATGACGTCACCACTTCAGGAGCACTTGACTTTAGGAGTTCATCTCTTCAGATGAAGCATGCTTCATTTTTGTTGATTCCTTTTCTCTCTTTTGTTCCTTCAGAACCTTATAAGATATCAAAATTTTGTCTTTGGTCCTATAAACTTGAACAAATATTAGCATATCAAATTGACAATTTTTAATACCTTGTTATCATCAAAACTTTAAAGGGTATTGTATTTTAAACACATTTTGTTCCAACACTTTTTTATTTCTCTCTCCAAAATTTTGAGATCAAAATCACAAAGAAAATCAAAAGAAACTATGAACCTATTAAGAACAGTATGAACAATCATCTCAACTCTCTAAACCTCACTGCTACTTCGTCCTTATAAGCCTTCAACCAATTTTGGAATTTCACATAACCCCAAACATCAATAATCACGATTTACTTCGTTTTCAACCATACAACAACACCATAACCGTATGTCAACAACACTGGATCAGATCCGTACGAACAACAACAAGTAAATCGAACTCATCACATCATTTCGAGTCAGATCGTTTTCTAGAATCAACGATGAGTAGAAAGACAACAGAACCGAAGCAAACAGAACCAAAATCCATCATCAACGCGAAGAACAACTCGATCCAAGTCGAAAAGAACCGTCCAGATCGGAGAAGGTAACGTTTGTCCTTTGTTATTCCGTCGTTTTGCCTTTCTTGCTCATCTGATATGTTAGATCCGTAGATTTTAGGAGTCTTTTTTTAGGTTAAGAGGAAGAGTTTTGTGTTTGTTCTAAGAGGAATATCCTTTTATACCTTATGAATTTCCTGTGTGTGTTCATCCATGCTCTTCCCATGCGCCTCTTGCTGTGAGCTGTTAGATCTTTGATCTAACGGCTGCTGTTGATCCCTCAGGCATTTCGTATACATGCTTGTTTATTTTGCTCAATATGTTCCCTTTTTTTGAAACTCTTGGATCTCTGATCTTGTGGCTGTGATGTGTTTACCTTGAGATTAGATCTGAGCCTTCTGATCAATCAGGCAGTTTAGATCTGATCTGCCTGAGCCCAATGTTTTTTTACTAAGCCCATCTCTTTCTAAAATTCTCTACTGTTTTACTATTTTCACCACTGTTTTTAATTTCTGCACCTTTTTTACTTAAAATTGTTTCTCTAAGTTTACAAAAATATTTTGCCTTATGTTAATTGTTTATTCATTGTTTTTTTTTTAATTTTTTATAGTATATTTGCATTATTACTTAGAATCATTTCATGCATATTAGAATTTTTGCTTGCATATTTATTTTCTTGTCATTTTACTGGTGTGTATAATAGGAGTTAATGTAATGTAATGCATGCATTTTTTTTTCTTGTCATTTGCATTTTGTTTGAGACTTTAGAATGTACTTAGGATTGATGTAACCATGATAATGAGAATATGCACCGATACCAAGATTTATTTTTACCGCCTTATGCCATGACCGCAATCGAGGACCAAATGAATTAGTGACAAACTAGGGTAAATTTTTGGACTAATTTGAGGGCCTTAAAATGAACAACTAGTAATTTTATGATGAAATTTTACTTGGGATCCAACATCCTTGGTAATTCCTCTCACGTTTTTTTTTTTTACGTTACGTCGAAATGCTTAGTTTTTTTAGTTTACTTTTATCTTAGAAAAATCATTTTCCAAAAAAATCAAATATCCAAAACTTCAAATATTTTCTCAATCATTCCTTGGATTTTAACCCAAGAGGTATTTTCCCTTTTATTTCATAATCAAACTTTTAATCAATTTTAATATCCATATTAGACTTGAATTTCTTTTAATTAAAATTAAACAACCTCACTGCATTTTATTTCTTCTATACCTTTGAGGTTTCTCATCCCTTCTAAAAACTTTTTTTTTTCTAAAAACTTTAAAATTAATCCAACCCACCAAATGAAATTTTTGAGGTGAACTACATTGGTTTTGATCCCAGTTGTGGGTATGTAGGCAAAGGACCCAATCCTTCCAAATCAAATAACAAAAACATACTTCTTCTCCCTGCATTCTTTCACTTAGACATTTAGGCAATTATTTTCAAAATAAGCAAATAACTTAGCATAAGATAAATTAGGCAAGAGGTTCCTACGGAATACCGTAGTCGTTTAGGGTGCGTAAAACCTTCCCTTTGCGAAACCAACCCCCGGACCTTTAATCTCTCAAGGGTTTTTCTCTCTTTTTTCCTTCCCAAGAATAAAAGTAGTAAGTTCAATGATTGACGATTCAAAACCAACCAACGGTTTGACATCCGAAAATCGAGAGCACAATAAAATTGGCAAAAAATGACAAGTTGAAAATCGAGAGCACAATAAAATTGACAAAAAATGACAAGTTGAAAATCGAGAGCACAATAAAATTGACAAAAAATGACAAGTTATAAGCACAAATGTTATTTAAAATAGTTTATAACTTATAAGTTACAAGTTACAAGTAAGCTCAAAAACTGGTCTTCCAAAAAAAACATAATTAGCATCACTCATAAAAACTAGCCAACTAAGATTTACAACAATGTATACATGTTCATCTATCAAAGAAAGAGGTAAATGAAGTTTACCATAAAAGGGAAGAACGAGATATACTGAGTTTGTGTAATCATAGTAGAGGAGTGTGGATATTAGGAAAACGAAAAGTTGCTTGCTAAGGGAAAGAAGATGTTTATTTAGGTTTTGTTTGGGGGTTTAGAGGGGAGGGGAAGTGAGAGTTTTGATGGGTTGAAAATATATAGGAAAATAGAGAAATCTTTCAAATTTTTCAAAATGACAATTTTTTAAAGAATGATAAATTAATTCTTATGATTAATATATTTTGAATTGTCCTTCTTTAAAAAAAAATATATTTTGAATTGTCCTCGTGAGCTTAACTCAGTTGGTAAGGACAATGCATAATATATACAAGGTCCAGGGTTGGAATCCCAGACACCAAAAAAACAAATATTTTGAATTTTAAGAATATTATAATAACATATACTGAATTTGAAAAATTCATACAAAACCTCTAAAACCAGGTGGATTCTAGAGTGAGGGATCTAACAAGTCCCTCACCGGTGGACCATAGTAAAAAACATTCGGAGCCATCAGATTAATCTTAACTCTTGTATCTTATCGTATACTTTAGACACTATATCACATTTCTTTTTTCCCTCTCGCTCTAGCCTCTTCCACCCCTTTCTCTGTCCATACTCTCTCAGGCTTCATAACTTTATGTCTGAGGGTGGTTCTGGAAAATCAAACCACTTATGCAAATCAACGAGGCTTCATATTCTTCCACAACCATTCCAAAAAATCAAGCTTTTAACATATCTAAAATAACCTATTTGAATAATTTTTCATTCAATTATGTCTTTTTTAAATGTAAATCAAATTTAAGCTGATTAAAATATGAATCTTTGTTGAATAGATTCTCATTCAATTGAAGTTATATGAAAATTCTTTGAATATTGGTTTTATCAAATTACAAATTATATCAAACTTTATATGGATATCTCTTGTTATTTCAGCATGCTTCCGGGTTCAATATTGAGTTTTTAATTTATCAAATGTTAAGCATAAGAGAGAAGAAGGTGGGGAATCAAATTGCGATGGAGAGAGAAAGAACAGTGGGAGAGACAATACAAATATAGATTCATTGAGATCAGTTAAGGGAGAAAGAAAGAAATTAGATCTGATGTGGTGATAAATAATTAGATCGGGTAGGCTGATTTAATCTGAGGGTTAAAATTAGTGGTACATCGATGAGGGACTTAATAGAGCACTCACCCTAGAATCCACCCAAAAGCCATCCTCCCAATTTAATCTTTTTTTGAAACATGTGTGTGTCTAAATAATCTAAATAATGTATTCCGATGATTGGAACCACCCAATATTTCTTCATCATTTGTTAAGTAAAAAAAGTATTTGGTGAATTAGGGATGGCAATTGGACCCAAGTTCAATGGGCATCTGCAAAAAGTACCTATGATGGGCGGGTAAATACCCACATTGTTGGGTATGGGCTTGGGCACGGGTAATTGCTCGCAAATTTGAACGGGTACGGGCACTCTAGTGCCCACCCCGCCCCATGCCCGCACATTATATAGACTATACCAATAATTTTATTTATATTACATTTAGTTAATTAATCCTAAGTCTTTGATATTTATTGTAATATACACTTGTTTTTTATATTTTAGATGCTTTTGATTTGGCTAAATAATATGATGCGTAATATTTTATATGTTGATTTAGCAGATTTCGTATCATATTTTAATTATGTTGTGATATTTTTTGCTATTTATTATCTTTTTCTTGTGAAATTGCAGGTAATGGGTGCGGGTACGGACACTTAGATACCCATAGGGTACGGGTCGGACACCAAACTTATTGCCCACGAGGGTATGAGGATTTTCTTAAAACGTGGGTATGGGATTGGGGATGGACACTATGGTACCCTACCTAATGGGTACCCATTGCCATCCCTAGGTGAATCGTTTAAAGTAATAATTACATCGTAATCTCTTTATATCTCACATAAAAAAACCCCTTTCTTGCTACATCGTGTGTGTGTGTGTATATACTCCCCTCAGTCCCAATTTATAAGAAAAACAATCAAATCACACTAATTAAGAAAACCAAAATATAAGAATTTAAAGTATAGTTTTTTGTGTTTTGTTTAAAATAAATTTTATAGGAAGATGTAAAAATAATTTTCTTTGACTATTTGTTATAGATAAAATGGGAGAGAGAAAATTGAATGTAATTTGTATTTAATTTTATAAGAACAAACAAAAGTTTTTTTTTTAAAAAAGATGGTTTTTTAAATAAACAAGATTAAATAGGTTAAAAGTTTGTCTTTTTCACTTATATTTGAGATTGAAATGTAATTGCATGTCAATGAAATGAAACAAATGCAATGCTTCCTTTTTTTTTAGGGGAAATCCGATGATTCATGTTTATGTGAATTGCAAAAGTGTGGATGCACCTTTAAAGTCAAATATTGCTGCATGTGTAATTGCTAAGTAATTGGTTAGAATGTTCCATATAAAAAAATGTGTGGATGCACCTTTAAAGTCAAATATTGCTGCATGTGTAATTGCTAAGTAGTAATTGCTTAGAATGTTCCATATAAAAAAAATGTTTAGAGTGTTGGAATGAGGAGTAGAAAAACCATCACACGCTTCTCTTTTTGTCCACCATCAATTTCTTGGTTGTTTCTTTCATCTATAAAACACTCAATTTTGTCAATATAGTTCTTCCATGCTAACATTTTTTTTAAATGATTCATAAAATTCTAAAATTTTAAATTTCAAAAAACAAAAAAAATTCTAAAATGTTAATTAAGTTGGTCTCTGTATATGAATCTTTGTTCATAAGTTTCACAATATCTAAACTTTGGTCCCTGACTCCTCGTTGTCACAAGGTCCCTGATTCAGGATTAAATACAAAATAGTCCCTAAATGTGCAATTATGTTATTAGTTTAGTCCCTAACATTAAAAAAATTTGTTAAATGATGAGGTGACGTGTGTGAGGTGTCACATGGACTAAAGTGAGAGTAGAAAATAGTCACTTTAGTCCCTGAACCGAAATCAATATCCGTAAATTGAATCTCAAATCTCTAAATCCAAAATTTAATCTCTTCCTAAATCTTGTCTAATTCACTCTTTTGTTCAAAATTGATTTCTTTTTTGTTGTCGTTAATTCTCTATACTGTACTGAATTCTAATGTTTATAAGTAGGGGTGTAAGTGGTTCGGATAAAACCGATGAAACCAAAAATTCAAATTGAAAAAATATCCGACCTTGTTTGATACGGTTCAAAACCGAACCGAACCAACCTAAACCGATCTACTTTGGTTCGATTTTTGGTTTTTAATTTTGAAATCCAAAGAACCGATGCTAACTTCACTTCTCATTTTAGTAATATTATACCTCCTCACACACACACACTTATGATTAATCTCAAAATGAAAGTCCAACATAAAATACTCCTTAATTCATTCACTTTCTCTCATCATCATCTCATCTCATCTCATCTCATCTCATCTCATCTCATCACTCACTCTATTTCATTTATACTAAAAAAGAAACTAGCTGTCAATCACATCTAACTCATCGTTCTTCATCGCCATTGGGATCAACCAACTCGTTAGTTTTTTCATGTTAGTTATACAAGGTAGTTTGAAAAACAGATAACATGGAAAACAAAGTTCTCTGAAATATTTGAGTATGTTGTATGCATGAAATACATACCGATCAACCGAATCAACCTGAATAGTTTGGTTCAGTTTCTTTTTTGAAAACAGTAAAAGCCGAACCGATGAAAATTTCATTGGTTCGGACATTTTTTGACCAAAAATCATTCCACTCTGAACATTTACACCCCTATTTATAAGAAATCACCACATTTTACTCCTCAATTCCAAAAAGTATAATCTTTCCCTCATTCTATAGTGTATGTGCAGTGAAGTTGACAAGTATGTTTCTACATGCATGTTTGATAGATGTGTTTTAGTAAAAAGTAAGATGTGGTTGAAGCAATTTTCGATATTATGTTTCTACATGCATTTTTGATAAATGTGTTTTAGTAGAAAGTAAGATATGGTTGAAGCTATTTTGATCATGTTTAGTTAAGCTAAAGTTTGGAGGCATACTAAATTGTTTGACGGTTACAAAACATACATATATTTTTACTAAAATCACATTTGACTTGAGACATACTATTAATTATAATAGTCCACACCATATAACCTAAACTCCTTGATTACAAAAGATTTCGAGTTTACTGTGTTCATTTCTTACCAAAAATCTCCACTGATTAACAATAACAATAAAAAGGAAATTGATTTTGAACAAAGAGAAAATTAGATGACATTTAGAGATTTAAGGATTTGAAGATTAAATGTGAGATTTAGACATTTAGGGATTGAGATTCAATTTGGGAAAATATTGATTTTCGGTTCAGGGACTAAAGTGACTATTTTCTACTTGCACTTTAGTCCCAGTGACACCTCATACACACCACCTCATCAGTTAACTTAAGTATTTAACATTAGGGAGTAAACTGATAACGGAAGTGCACATTCAATGACTACTTTATATTTAATCTTGAGTCAGAAACCTTTGTGACAACGAGGTGTAGAGTCAAGGACTAAAGTGACCGTTTACTAAAAAAAAATCCTTCAAAAGCTAATTAACATGGTTATTAATTTTTAGCAATAAAAATTTGCACACAAACATAACTAAAAAAAAAAGCGTTAAACAATGTAAATGTTTAAATTATCAGTAAATTTAGCAGAATTATGTAATACTTTTACTTCACTAAACCCACAGTCAATCCATATGAGCTAGATTAAATAGGACAAAAAATTTCTCCCACAGCAGATAGGAACAGTGACAAAGAAAAGAGAAAACAAGGGAACAAATTCAGATTAAAAAAATAGAAATCCCTTTTTTTCATGAAAAATATATAAAACTTTTTTGGGCAAAAAATAATATAAAACTAGAAATTAGAATTATACTATACTCACTATTTTGTCCTTTAAGGTTGAGAACAATAATTATTCTTGTCACTATTAGTATCAGAAGTTGAAAATATCTCCATGAATGTCCAATTAGGAGTCGACAACAGCATCACACGCTTCTCATATTTTAATGCATCAATTTCTTGGTTGGTTCTTTCATCTCTAACATATTAAATTTGGTCAACATAGTCTTCCACGTTACCAAATAGTACTTAAAATGATTCATAGAATGATTAATACCTCAAATTCGTACTTAAAATGATTCATAGAATGGTTAGTTTCTGAATTTTACAGACGTCCATCAAAATGGTCTCTCCGTCCAAAAGCTTCGTTAGTGGTGATGATGTGTCTTCTTACATGATGTGTTGTCCAGTACACGTGTCAATAAGGCAGCCACGTGTACAAGGACTAATTTGATCGAAATGGTAAATATTCGAGATTTAACTTTTCAGTGTGATTTTTCCCTTGTTTCCAATTATACCCCTCTATTATATAAGGATCGATTTGAGACTTATTGTCATAATTTAAGGACTAATTTGATGGATATTGTTATAATTTAAGGGCTGATGTGGTTGATTTTATTTCAGGTAATGGGTACAGGGAGATATGACATGAGAGGACCAATGATTTAAATGACAGGCATAAACAAACACCACTGAGGGGTGATGCTCCACAAAATCCAACTGCTCCCGGAGTTATTAGAGTTCCAAATCCAAATTAGGGTAATCCGCTTCTACACAACCCCAATACATGGAGCTTCCTGGGTTATTGACAGTGTTGACTTTTCTTACAACACAAATTTTAGGACACCAACATTGAATCTCTCACATCATCATTGTACATAGAGCTTGAAGATGAAGATCGGCTATTGTAGCTGTTTTTGCCCATACGCCCACCACCCATCATTTTTGAACACCAAATCTTCAACAATGACCACTGATTTTTGAATTTCGAATTGAATCAAAAAAAATCGGGTTTTAAGTTTTTTGAATTGGGGAAGAACTTGGGCATAAATTCATGGAAGAAATTTTGAACTTTGAGTGACAAATTATAACATTAGGGTTCCAAATTTATATATTTGGGGAAGAAAGAGCCGTTAATCAGAAAGAGGAGAAAGAGTCGTTGGGAATTTTGCAATTTTATAAAAATCAATCAATTTGGTCCTTGACAATTTTCTGAAAATCAATCAATTTGGTCCTTGACAATTTTCTGTAAATCAATGAATTTGGTCCCTGCTTGCGTGACATCTGACGTGGTAAGCCTTGTAAGAGGTTAACGGTACACGTCACCTCCGTTAACATACCAACTTAACGGAGGGACTGATTTGATTGACATTTTGTAAATTCAAGGACTAAATAGATATTTCTCAAAATTCAAGGACAAATTTGATCGATTGGTAAAAATTCGAGGACGAATTTGAAGTATTACTCTTCATAGAATTGTGGAATGTTAATCAAGCTCGTCCGTTTATCTTAAATCTGTTCTAAAATGCATCTCTCACATTGTTCATTAAATTTCAAATGGATTTCCAATATTACCAATCTAATGTCATTTATAATCCATGCAAAGTGCCATGTTAGTTCATCCGTCCCTTTTTATAAGAGTACTTTACAAAATCATTAAGAAAAGTTGTGGGAGTAATAAATTTGTCTAAAATCTGTGACTATTACTAAATTATCACTTTGTATATAAATGCATTCATTGTTACTTTCATATTCAAAGATAAATTAATAGTATTAATAAGGGGTATATTTGAAAAAAGCGTAATAAATACATCTAGTAATTTATAATGAGTCTTATTTTTAAGGACAACCATATTTTGTGTGTAAATGATCTTATAATTAGAAAGAGAGGGAGTATTATTTAATTTCAACCTTTTCTTGGAAGCTTATGCTAGATAGATGCCAAACAACGGTCAATCTTATTAGGCTCAGGGTGCCTCGATCGGTTGGGAGTACAGGGTGTGTTTTCTGTGATGCGCCTACTAAGTCTAATGTGCACTTATTTCTCTTGTGTCCTTATATTATTCCGGTGTGGTGTTAGGTTTCTAGGTGGTTGGGTTAGGAGTTTGTTCCCCTTTGCCCTAGCCCAACAGTTTCAAGCTTTCACATGCTTAGGTGGGGAGAAGAGAATTAGATTAGGTCTGCTTCTTGTTTAGCATGTTGTTATTTGGATTATCTGACTTTCAAGAATGACCATATTTTTACCGATAGCTTTTTTCAGAGGAACCTGTTGTAACACTCTAAGCCCCACATATCATATTCTAATAAAAATATAATAATTATTAAAGCACGCAAGGGTGTCACACATCTTCATCATTTCAAAAGTACTTTATTTAGATAAAAAAAATGTCGCAGCGGAATAGTTTTCAAAAACTTTAAAGTATACATCTCTTCACAATTTCAAAAAAAATTGATTTCAATAGGATTCTAAAACATAGTCTAAAATAAAATAAATCCCTAATCCTTAGTGTCACCGATCAGAGTTTCGACTCGATAAAGACTCCCAAAAGTGATAAGTAAACGAGTAGGCTTCAAAGCCATCCTCAGAGACTCACTGCTACTAAACTTCTTCTTCCTGCAAATCTACACCACAAGGGTGCAGGCGCCCAACCCGCCACTAGAGGGTGAGAATATATTCAACATAAGAGATGCATAAACACATGATAGATTCAGATAAAAAGAACACAACAATTACATTTAGACATATATGCATCACAGTCAGATAATATTCACATTTAAATATAAAATTGTATTTATTAAAAATCAAATAGGCATCAATCAACAACTTATAATAACATATAAGCATCAACAACATTTAGGAATATTAAGTAGAGATTAATAAAATACAAATCATTCCCACATAATCATATAGAAGCACGCCATTGAATATCACATCTTTAAATTATACATCTTCAAATAGACCTATTGTTATGTATATAATGTCTCTAACTCGACTCTATATGCATGTGGTACCAAGTCTATCACCATCGTCAAATATTTTGGACATCAGAGGTATGTTACTGATTTTGTCCACACCATCGTCAAATACAACATCGTCAAATAGGACTGACCATGAATGCATGAACACCAAGTAATGACTCGACAATGCACATCTTTATATGACTCGACAAATAAACATCTTTAAATAGCCCATCGCCAAATATCACATCTTCAAATATCACATCTTTATATAACACATCTTTAAATCACATAACATCAAAAAAACACATTTTTATATAACACATTTTTAAATCACACATCTTCAAATAACACATCTTTATATAACACATCAACTACATCATTAAATAACACATCAGTACACATCATCGAATAACTCATCATTACACATCATTTAATATCTCATCAATTTAATCATCATCTAAAACATATTATCTCAACACATTTAAGAAAAAAAAGTAGTAGAAATTATTTTTTTTATATCTATAAAGAGGTGAAGTCTAGGGTGAGGGTCCAATTAAATCCCTCACCCGTGAACCACTATTAAGTGGCGTCAGATTAATCAAATTACACATATCATGTTGTACACCGTCTACACTGGATCACATATATCTTCTTCTCTCACTTGTAAAATCATGGCTCTATGGTCAGATTATTTCCACAACCATTGGCTGGGTTAAAAATTGATGTGAAACACAATCCCTCGTCCATCCACACAAAAGGAAATTAAAATTAAACTATTAGATTTAATTAATGATTTATTTCAGTTAAAAATTAAATTGAGAGCTTATATAATTTCCACACTATATGGTACTATTATCTTGACCTTTACCTCTCCAATGGTGATTCAATTCAACGGAGGAAATTTGAAATTTGAAATTTCTAATTCTAAAATCTCCAATAACTATCGTCGAACGAATGTTGAGACGTTGTACTGGTTTTCCAACCAAGCATATGGGATAGACATAGTTGAGTGAGAGGGTCAAAGTTCAACTGCTGCCAATATAAATCCTCATATCATCACCAACATAATAATAAATGTTAACTGCTCTTGTTAGGGCAACTACAATTTTCTTTCTCGTAAAATTTTCAAGAGCCCTCAAGAAATTGCACTATTGAATCACAATTTTCTTTTCTTCCATTAAATCACAAAATGTACGTGAGAGGGAGAGGTAGACGTAGGGTCTGTGATACAGTGTGAAAATTGTATACGCTCTCATTTTTATTCTTAGAAGATCTAGATCATTAATTAAACCTAACGGTCTTATTTTCATGGTCCACCGGTGAGGGACTTGATTGATCCCTCACCCTAGAATCCCACCTTATAAAGATCCCTTGAAATTATAGTATATTACTTTAAGCTAAAATAATGGCAATTTATCACAAGGCAAGTACATATATACTCTGTATGCATGCTAATACAAAATGACCATTTTCATTCAAGTAACTTATATATGTATATCTAGTAAAATAAGTCAACTGAGAGATGTCACAAATCCAATACTACGTGACAGTATAAAAACTGAAACGAGAGATATTAATCCAACTTTCCATTTGTTTGTTTAAATTTCAATTTAAAGATCAAAGTGTATTTACACACAGACTACTACACGTTATGTAATTATTTCTTATCAAAAGTTAAGATGAAATCACAACTTCACAAGTACAAATTACCGCAATGAATATCCCTTAATATAGACATCCAGCTATTATATATGTATTAGCGATTTTAAAATCCATAGTCACATTAGAGTATTGCGCATATATTCATCTAGAAGCACTTCAGGCATTAAAATAAAATTGGCAATGAAATATTGGTACTTACTTAGCCAAAAACATGAATATTAGCCAACCGTGTTAGCTAATGATGCACAAAACCAAAATTGATTTATAGCTACATAACTTCTTTTTAAAAAAAACTGTTCGTTGAATCGAATGGTAAAACAAATGGATTAAAATTCTCATGTCACTGTTCTGAATGGTATCGTAATGTATTCTTGAAAACAATATAAATCAAATCACGGTTTGAATCAAATTAAGAATAAAACTCTTAAACAAAACAAAGGAACATAATTAAATCACGAATCTAGCACATAAAAATTGCGGATTTTGCATATCAACATCATGAATGCACAGATAATCACATACCTAAATTCACAACAACAAACTAGAGCACAAATTCAACATCTATTCTTTAAAAGATCATGAAAAATAATGGAAAACAAAACCCTTCACTACCCATATGTTCATACAACCCTTATAGTGAATAGAGACTCCCCCTTACCTCTAGTTCAGAGAATTTGATGAATTTCTATGGTGAAATTTCTCTCAAGGTTTTTCTTTCTATGTCATCTTGTTTTTTCTCTTCACAACCCTAGCTTTCCATGGATCTCTAATCTTTTTCTCAGTTTGTTGTAACCTTTCTAACGTTCTCATCTATTTATAATCATCAGCTAAGTTTGTTACTAATCTTTTAAGATTACTATCTGCACCTTTCGAATTTGTTATTATTCTTTCTGTAACTACACCGTCTTGCTTAAAACATTAAAACACTATTCATCTCACTAACTACAACTCTTTTCTACCTAATTTTACTAATCTAACTCAGTTTGCACTCTACTTTCTTATTCTCTCTAAATAAAACTATTTTTTTTAAAAAAAATATTATTTTCCCTCACTCTTTAACCGACTAACTAATCCACATCTACTTTCCCCTTGCATATTCTCTCAATAAATACGAATAATTAAATTAATAATATCAAACAAATAAACTAATATTAAAAATTGGGGTGTTACACCTGTGGTGGATATAGTGAAACTCTTAGCTTGGAAGTGGTTCCTAGCTAAGTGTCATGCTACTTCTTGCTCATACTACGAGTGGGAGGTGCAGTCCATCATGTACTGGAATCAGTAGGGTTTTGTGGTGGTTTTTGTCCTGAGGTGGTTTGGGGGTGAGGGTTCATTGCTTCCCCTTGTCGGCCCAGCCTCCTGAGTTTCTCTTTGCTTTTGTTTCTTGCATGTGGTTCTTTGATGTTTTTGTAGAGTATGTTTTTTGTTCTTTTTTGTGTTTACTTGTTTGTTGGTGGCTATTAAGAGTGAGAAAATGAGTGTAGATATGATATTCTTATTATTTATGAATGAAGGTACATAGAGTGTTTATACTAGACGGCTAGAGTACATTAGTTACAATGGAGGAGAAGTACTACATTGCTAACTAATCATTCTAAACTTATTGTTTGTGATGCAAGTCATGTCATCTATGAGTGTCATTATCCAATAGCCCCCCACAAGCTTGAGGTTGGTAGATATCTAGCAATTGTAACTTGGATAATATAAGATTGAAAGGCTGCTGATGAAGAGCTTTGGTGAAGAAATTTGCAAGTTGATCTTGAGAAGAAACTCGCAGAAGCTTGAGAACACCTAACTGCAGCTTTTCTCTAGCAATGTGACAATCTATCTCTAGATGTTTGGTACGTTCATGAAAGACTAGACTAGTTGTTATGTGTAAGACACTTTGATTGTCACAAAAGAGCACATAAAGATTAGCACAAGTAGCAGAAGCTAAAACTTTATACTCATCTTCAAATGAAGATTTGGAAACTATGATCTACTTCTTGGTTATCCAAGAATTGAGGGAATTGCCTAGAAAGAAGCATTGACCACTAATAGATCTTATGGTATCAACACAACATGTCCAATATGCATCTGAGTAACCTTGTAAGTGTAGATATGAATTTATAGGGAAAAACAAGCCTTTTCCAACCTTTTAAGTATCTCAGAACTCTAAGGGCAGCATTGTGATGAGTTTGTGTAGGTGTAGATAAAAATTGACTTAATTGTTGTGTGATGAAAGTGATGTCATGTCTGGTAGTGTTTAGGTAAAGTATCCTACCAATCAATCTTCTGTAGGAAGAAATATCTTCATAAGGTAATGTAGAGTCATTGTGTCACTTGATTGAAGAGTTAGATGGTGTGAATGCAGGCTTAGATCCAATAGTACCAGAATCAACAATAAGATCTAAGCATTACTTTTTATGACAAAGAGAGATGTCAAGTTTGGAATGTGCCACCTCAAGACCAAGGAATAATTTCAAATGGTCCAAGTCTTTTATTTTGAATGAAGTATCCAAAATAGTCTTAATGTGTTGACACTCAGTCAAGGAACTACCAGCAAGAATGATATCATCAACATAAACTAGTAAAACTGTGAAAGATTGACTAGTTATTTTGATAAATAAGGAATGATTAGAAGGTGCTTGAATGTATTGATGATGCAGAAACACAAAAGTAAGCTTTTCATACAATTTTCTGCTTGCTTGCTTAAGGCCATAGAGAGATTTAGTAAGATTTCTAACTTGATTAGGCTTGGAAACTTGAATACCATGAGGAAGAAGCATATAAAAATCTTCATGTCTCTCTCCATGAAGAAAGGCATTATTTACATCAAGTTGATGTAAATGTCAATGATGGATAGAGGCTAAAGCAATGATCAACCTGATAGTAGTTAACTTGGCAACTGGAGAATTGATGAGTCACTAAATAGTGTTTTTAATATATTATTTGAGTCCATTTTATTTAGATTTTATGTGTTTTTATTTCCTTTTTAGAACTATTTTACTTCAATTGCAAGTTATTTAATTTCAGGAACAAATATTTGAAAGATTGAGTCTTGTGGCCGTGCCTCCAATGCTTCAAAGAAGGCCAACAACCAGAGAGGTTGGCACGGCCCATGCCCCCAGTGGCACGACTGTGCGCGACATGCAACTCCCCCTTTTGCTGCTTTTGCTTCTTGATCAAGCTGCCTTTTAGTTTATTTCTGACCTAAAGCCCATGGATTTCTTGTGGAACATTCTATTGATGTATTTCTTGGGGCTTAAGTTAGTTCTAGGCTATAAATAGAGCAGCTAGTAAACATATATTTGCATCTCTTGTTCTTGGAAATAATAAGTGACAATTGTTTTCTTGAATAAAAGTTCTCTTTATTTTATTTATTTCCTTCTCCTCCTCATCCTTCTTCTTCTTCTTCTTCTTCTTCTTCTTCTTCTTCTTCTTCTTCTTCTTCTTCTTCTTCTTCTTCTTCTTCTTCTTTTTCTTCTTCTTCTTTTCTATGTCTACAATGAACATGTGTGAGTAGACTTCTTTGTCTTGGGATTGTTGGATTAGTCTAATGACCTAATCCCTATCAAACCAAGCCTCGAACCCTAATTTTATGTAAACCTATTTTCTAATCTATTTCACCATTTTTATAATCAATAACAAATATTAATCGATGGATCGAAAGATGAAGTTTAATAGTTGTTATTGATTAATGACAAATATCAAGCTAAGGATCGAAAGATGAAGTTTTGATATTGGAACAAGTGAAATTAGACAACGGTTGCGAAACATGAAAATAGTCTAGCAAACCTTGAGACAATAAAGTTTTGAGCTTCAAGGATTTCAATAGCAATCAACCATGAAAATAGGCGTGGTTGCTAGAGAAACACACTCACTAAGACCGAAAGGAGATGTGATAGGCTAAAGAGAAACTTGTCTTTAGAAAATAGGTTCAACATAAAGTTCTAGGTTTAGGGTTTGGTTTGTGAAGGATTTGTCACCATGACGAACCCATAATCCCAAGGCGCTTTTTATTATTATTTTCAACCGTTAAAAATCCCAACTTTTCAACTTGAACTCTCTTCTAATCATTGTTAAAAGTCAATTGAATTCATAACTACCTGTCAGAACGATACTCTTTTATTACTACTTCGGTAAACCGTGCACTTGCGGATTTACACCATCAAGAATAGGTGTCAAAGTAGTCAAGACCCTCAATCTATGCGTAACCTTTTGCAACTAATCTTGTCTTATATCTTTCAATAGTGCCATCTGCATTTCTTTTAATTTTGAAGACCCATCTGCATCCTATAAGCTTCACATTAGATGGTAAATCTATAAGTTTCCAAGTTCTAGTTTTCTCAAGAGCTAACAGTTTAACTTGCATAGCTTGCTTCCAACAATCCAACTTGCCATCCTCAACATAGGTTTTTGGCTCAATATGTGTATGTAAAGACAGGACAAAAGAAGAATGATTAGTAGACAACTTATTATGGTTAAGGTAATTTGAAATAGGATAAGTAGTGGAATGAAGAGTATTGCAAACATAGTTTTGTAGATAAGATGGGGAAGCTTTATGTCTGATAGATTGTCTAAGTAAAGGTGCAGAAGGTAAAGGGGAAGTAGATGATGCAGGAAGATAAACATATTTGACAGGAGGAGGAGAAGAATGTGAAGGTATAGTGGTAATGGGAGAAGGTGTATCTGATGAATGTGAATGTGAAAAATACTCCCAATCAGGAGTAGTAGAAGATGGAGTAAATTTGTAGGGAAGAAAAGTTTCATGAAAAGTTACATGCCTGGAAACAAATATCTCTCTAGTATTCAAATCAAACAAGTGGAAACCTTTGTATCTTGACTTGTAACCTGAGAAAAGAGACTTCCTTGCTCTAGGTTGAAGTTTAGACCTATGTGAATGTAAAGTTGAAGCATAACACAAACAACCAAACACCTTGAACAAGTTAATATCCGGTGCTTTATGAAACAAAATCGGTAAGGAGTCTGATGATTGAGAAGAGGTGGAGAGACACAGTTGATAAGGTAAACATCATAAAGTATATCATAGGAACAAAAGGAAGGAGGTAATTTAGACTGAAAAAACAAAGCTCTGCCAACATTGAGGACATGTTGCTTTCTTTCCTTTCTTTCCACCCTACCATTTTATTGAGGTGTCTCAACACAAGAATTTTGGTGAAAAATACCATGAGAAGAGTAAAAATCATGAAGTAAAAATTCAGGGCCATTATTAGTTCTAACAAATTTAGGAGTGGTGTTAAACTGGTTTTTGATCATGGTGATGAAGTTTTTAACATGAGTAGGAACCTCAACTTTGGTTTTGTCGCGTCATTTTTCGGAGATTAAAGCTATTTGGTTAGCGTTTGACTCACTATTTTAATTCACGACTGAACTTTTAATTTTTAAAAGAAAGTGGAAAAAAGTTTGAATTACAACTACTTTTTAGAGATTTAGGGTTCGAGGGTTAGTTATATTTAGGAAAGGTGTTAGCACCCTAAATATTCGAAGTACTCTACGAGAATCTCTTGATTTTATTCATTTTTGTACTATAACTTACTTGCTTAGGAAATGGAATTAAAGTGGTGAGTAAAAGAAAAAGAAAATTGCTTTTTTACATTTTTTATTTGATTTGGAAGGACAAGGTCCTTCGCCTACGTACCCGTGAGGGATCAAAACCTCGTAGTTCAGGGTAGAAATTACCATTTGATTGGTTTTGTACTTTTTATTAGTTTTGAAAAAGTTTTAAAGTAAAAGGCCAAGTGGCAAAATAGAATTTGTTTGTATTTTTTATATTAGAAGAAAGATGACTCAAAGTATGATTAAATGGATTGAAATTTGATTAAGAAAGAAATAAAAAAGGAATCACTTGATTTTGGATTATTTGCAATGTTTTTGTTCTTTTTTGATTAACAATTAAAACCTAAAAGTAATTAACGTGACAAGAAGAATAAAAGCGTGAGAATAATTTCGTAGTGACGTTGGATCACCACAAAATCTCTTAATCTAATCTTTTTTTGCATTTTTTTAATACGTAAAGCAGAATAAATAAATAAATAAATAAAAAAGACACATGCATGATTTCTCACTTATATTTACATTGGACCTAAGTACATTCTAATTGCGAATAAATAAATGACAAAAATTAAAATGCTAAATGATAATAATAAATAGAAATAAAATGAAATGCAAAAATGCTAAAACGTAAGAAAATAAAAGAAACTAAGAGAGGGACAACCGAAGGGACAAGAGTACCGAAGAGACAAAATTCCAAAGGGACTTTTTCCGAAGAGACAAAAATGATTAGAGGAGAGGAAATGAATAGCTTATCAGCACAAGTTAAAGGAGGGAGAAGAGAGAAAAGTTCTTTTGACAACTCAAGAGAACTTTTGGTGTGAGTATAAGTGAGGAATGAGAGCTATATTTATAGGTGAAGATGTTGATGAAAATTGAAAACTGGTTTAATGAATTTTGATGGTGATTTGAATGGTGTTTAATGGTGAATTTTGAAAGAGGAATGTGAAAGTTGACACTTGACTTGGAAAATTTTGGACATTGGACATTTTATTTTTGGACCTATTCTAATCTAAAAAAACAAAAAAAGATTAAAAAAAAAAAAAATAAAAACTAATAAAAATAAAATAAATAAAAAAGACTAATAATAAAATAAAAAGCGGGCCCGAAAACTAACCAAAATTGAGGTATTTTAAAATACCTCTCTGCCGAAATTTTTACTAAAAAGACAGAGAATATTCCAAGTTAGAGGACGTGTGATAGTAAGACCTTAGGTCAAAAATTGGGGTATGACAAATTTTAAATAAGATGATCAAGAGAAATTTACTATGATCATCCAATATAGTAAGAAAATACCTATGACCATGAACATAAGAAATTGAAATGGGACCCCATATATCAAAATGAAGTAACTCAAAATTAGCAGTAACTTTAGATAAACTAGTTGAAAAAGGTAAGTGCTTTTGTTTGGCATAGTGACAAATATCACAGACATATTTATTATTGGAAATAATAGAGGGGTACAAGTGAGACATCTTGATCAACCTTTGATGAGAAAGATGACCAAGTCTGAAATGCCATAAAGCTGCAACAGGAATAAAATCACTAGAATTTGTTGAGGCAAAATCCCTAAATTATTTTAAAGATAATAAACTTTTATGATTAAAGATTTAATGGACTTTGATTAATTCCTTGGTATTTAACTTGTGCTCTTGAGTGTTTTACTTAGACATTATCAAGATTAAATCATACCAGGATACAAGAAATCAAAGAACATTTACATTCAAGAACTAACTCTGAATTTAGAAAGTTAGTTCAAAATGTTGCCTAGTGAGTTGATCAGAATGTTCAAGCAGAGTTCATAAGGTAGTTCGTACACAAACCCAAAAACACAATAACATTGTCAAGAACATGCAAGTCACAACGTGACATGAATAAATGTCCAGGAAAGTACATTTGCATGGATCAATCAAGCAATAAAGACATTTACAAGATTAATGTAAAAAAGGATATTCAATGTTCATCTAAGACTATGAACTTTGAAGTACTAAGAATATTCCAATAAGAATATTATCCTAGATGTTGCATTCACTGCACTTCAGATGTGTTTTCACTATTATGATTGATTACAACAAATACAAGTCTTACAAATCATCCTAAGTGAAACAATTGGAACATTTTGATGGTCAGAATGTTCAGCTCTGCACATGCTTCATACTGTAAACAGTACAGTAGGTGAAAAGTTAAAAAGCAAACCAAAAGTGAAGATCTTGTCCTAACCAACCAGAGATGGACACGTATGAGATATGGTACTGTACAATATCAGGTAAATCTCATAGAAGCATGAGCCTGAAGCTGCAGATCCACTACTCTCTCCTGCACACAATCTAATGCAGATCTGAAACAACTTTATCCATGTAACATTATGATGTTTGTGCAAAAGTCACAACACACGAATAAAGCCCAAAAAGTTAAAAGACACGCATTGGATAAGCCCAGAAATTCATCATACATTCATATATGATGAACCCAGATGAAGATCTTGATGCACATCAACATTATGATGAAGAACACAACAACATTCTGGTGTTCATCCTGAAGAACACAACAACATTCTGATGGTCAGAATGTTCACCTAGATTTTATAGTAAAAATTAGTGAGGCCCATGACACATGGCACAAGACCATTGGTCTCCCTCTAACGGCTATAAGATCCCAAAAACTCTATAAATAGAAATCAAAGGTTCAACATTACTTGCATCATTGCAAAGCATACAAGAAAATGACAAAGATTGTTTGAAGCTTTAGCATCCGAATTGATTATCACAAAGATTCCAAGAAGTTTTTCTAAGTATAAATCAATTCTCTTTCTCTTATCTTTTCAAAGATAAACTCCTCCCTCCATTCTTCTTCTCTTGTCTGATTTCAATCATTCAAACACTACTCAAATTGTAAGGAGAGTCTCATCTAACTTTAGGGGTACTAAAGTGTTAGTTTGAGAAAAAGTTGTAAAAGTCTAAGTGGTTAGCAAGAAGGTGCAAGTCTGCTGAGGCTTAGAGCATACAGATGTTGTAACTGTTCAGGTGAACAAAGATTGTAAGGTGCAGAATTTGAAAGGTTATCTCAAGCATCATAGTGGAAACTCTCACAAGATTGTGAGGAGTGGACTAACCCACATTGGTGAACCACTATAAATCTTTGTGTGTTCTTTCTTTTCCCTTTACTCTTTTAAATTCAGTATACACTATACACACATAACACATTCATTCAGTAAACATTTATTGGATTAAATTTAGCATATACTTTGGGGTAGCCAAAGCTACCTCATACTCATACATAGCATCGCCTCTGTCTATGAGTGTTATTATCCAATAGTGGCCTTGTAGTACCTTCCCTGGCCGGTTTAGGGTCGGGGGTTGGCCATTAGGTGGTCTTTAGGAGCATCTTTTGGCGTCTCTCTTGGTATAATTTGTATCTTTCATTTACCATTCAAAAAATAGAAGAATTTGAATTATTGATAATATGACAAAATACGTGGATATTGTCCTATAAATTTAGATACTAAATTATTTACTCGTGTACAAGTTACACAAATTAAACAAGAGTGACTTGAATACATTTAATATGAATCTCTTAAAAATGGTGCAAAGGTGGACCTTTAACATTGTTAGTAAAAAATTCTTTAAAAAAAAAAAGTTTAATAGGTTTTTACCCCTGTAATATAGGTCATTTTCGATTTTTACCTCTGTAAATTTTTTTTTTGATTTACCCCCTTGACATATCCCCCTAATAGGCCATCAACATTTTTAGTCCCTGTAAAATTTTCCATCAGCATTTTTAGTCCCTGTAAAATTTTTTCATCAGCATTTTTAATCCATGTCAAAAATTTCCATCAACATTTTTGGTCCCTAAAATGCTTAAGGAAATGCCACAGGGACTAAAAAGTGTGATTTTATTTTGTAGGGACTAAAAACAAAGCTGTGAATATTTATAGGGACTAAAATATTAATTAACCCCTTTTTTTTTTTACAATAACCTATCAAACCCACTTGTGCTTACAACATATACAAAACTAATTCAAGTAGAGCCGACAACTTTGAAAAAAATTGTATTTGTCCCCACAAAACAATAGAAATATAGTTTCTTGTGGACTAAACTAAACATAAGTCAAACACAAATGCTAAAGAAATGGTACAAAAATGCTTGAGAACCTAAACTTACCACAAATCAAAACCATGGTACAGAATTGCTAAAGAACCTAAACTTGCCTGGATTGCATACAATTGCTTGCAAAAGGTAATTTGTAGAAAAGAAGAAAAACAAAACATTGAAATGAAATGGCAGAAACTGCAGTGTCATTTGCTGTGCAGCTCTGCCAATTTGTAGTTGAAGAAAGAACTTTGGTGACAGGTGTTGAAAGTGACTTCAATGATATCAAAGATGACCTTGAGAGCATCCAAGCATTCCTCAAGGATGCTGACAGAAAGGCTGCTGCTGATGATGAAGGAGGAGCCAATGATGGAGTCAAAACATGGGTGAAGCAGGTAAGAGACGTATCTTTTCGTATAGAAGATGTGATTGATGAGTATATCATGTATGAGGCGCAAAAGATGAACCATTCTATATTCACTGCAACACTCCAAAAGATTCCTGGTTTGCTCAGAATAATGAATCCACACCACCAGATTGCTTCTGAGATTCAAGACATCAAGTCAACACTTGGTAAAATCAAAGAAAGAATTACAAGATTTCCGTTTCAGTCTGAAAGTGAATCAGGAAGCTACAGAGGGTCCAAAGCTCCTAGAATCGGTGACCCTCGAATGGCTCCTTATTTCATTGAACAGACTCAAGTTGTGGGTTTTGAGTCCCTAACAAATGAATTGGTTCATCGTTTGGTGGAGGGAACCGATGAGCTTATTTCTATTTTTGGCATGGGAGGACTCGGAAAAACCACTCTCGCTAAGCATGTTTTTGATAACGAGTTGGTGAAAAAACACTTTAATTGTCGCTCTTTCATCACAGTTTCTCAATCCTACTCTATACGGGAGTTGCTGACAGAAATGATAAAGAAGTTTTGCAGGGACAATGAAGATCCTATTCCAGACGGTTTGTACAAGATGGATGACGAAGCATTGATTACTCAAGTGAGACAATACCTTGAGTCAAAGAGGTACTTAGTGTTTTTTGATGATGTTTGGAAAGAAAATTTTTCAGATGAAATTGAACATGCCTTAATTTGTAATAAGAAAGGGAGTAGAATCATCGTGACCACTAGAAAAATGAATGTAGCAGAATATTTTAAGAGATCTTTTTCTGTTCATGTTCACGAGCTACAGCCTTTGACTCCTGACAAAGCATGGGAACTTTTTTGCAATAAGGCATATAGAGGACAATGTCCAATAGAACTTGAGGAGATGTCCAATGAAATTGTTCAAAAATGTGGAGGACTACCACTGGCAATTGTGGCCATTGGAGGTCTTTTGTCAACAAAAGCTAAAAACATGTTTGAGTGGAGAAAGGTGAGTCAAAATCTAAGGATGGAGTTAGAGCGCAATGTGCACTTGACTAGTCTAACAAAGATTTTATCTCTTAGTTATGATGATTTGCCTTACCATTTGAAACCATGCATGCTATATTTTGGTATTTATCCTGAGGACTACACCATCAATCGGAAGAGACTTACTAGGCAATGGATGGCTGAAGGGTTTGTTAAGAACGAGGAGATAAGACCATTGGAGGAAGTTGCTGAAGAGTACCTGACGGAGTTGATACAAAGAAGTTTGGTTAATGTTTCCAGAGTCGGCTTTGATGGGAAGATCAAAATTTGTCAAGTCCATGATGTGTTGCGTGAAGTGGTCATTGCAAAAATGAAAGATTTAAGTTTTTGCCAGTTAATGCATAAAGATGATGAACAAGTCACTGTTGGGATAACTAGACGCTTTTCTATAGCGGCTATCTCCAACAATGACTTGAGAAACAATAGCAACTCAGGAATTCGTGCTATATTTGTCTTTGACAAAGGTGAATTTCCTAAACAGTTCATGGATGGATTATCTGTCAAATTCAAGCTTTTGAAAGTACTTGATTTTGAGAATTCTTCGTTGAATTCTATTCCTGATAACTTGGGAAATCTTTTCCACATAAGGTACTTGAACCTGAGTCATACAAAAGTTACTGTACTTCCGAGATCCATTGGTAATCTAATTAACTTAGAAACCTTGGATCTAAGGCAAACTAAAGTGCATGAATTACCAAAAGAGATAAACAAGCTCACAAAGCTAAGGCTTCTTCCAGCTTATTACAGAAAATATGAAGGGCACTACACTATGTTGAACTTTACAGTAGGAGTGAAAATGCAAGAAGGTATTGGAAGCTTGATATCTCTGCAAAAGCTTTACTTTTTGGAAGCAAATCATGGTGGAATAAACCTAATCAAAGAGCTCAAAAAGTTGAAACAGTTAAGGAAGTTAGGCATAAAGTCCGTGCGGCAAGAATATGGAAATGCATTATCTGCTGCAATACAAGAGATGAAACAACTTGAATCTCTTAATATTGGTGTTATAGCAAAGGATGAAATCCTTGACTTGGATCTTGCATCAGCCCCACCCCATCTTAGAGTGCTCAATTTGAAATGTAAACTAACTAAGTTGCCTAATTGGATTCCAAATCTCAAGTATCTTGTGAAGCTAAGACTTGGTTTATCTAACTTGGAAGACGATCCACTAGAGTCTTTGAAGAATTTACCTAGTTTGTTGAGGCTGAATTTGTGGGATGATGCCTTTTCTGGTAAAATCTTGCATTTTAAGAAAGGAGGGTTTCCAAAGCTGAAGGAGTTGGATCTCACAAGATTAAATAGTTTAAGTTCTATATCTATAGAGGAAGAAGCTTTAATTGGTCTTCAACACTTCAGATTTAAAAACAACCCTCAATTGAAGGTTTTACCCCAAGACCTCCAAAACTTGGTAAACCTTCAGTTCCTTGGATTTGCTGAAATGCCTGTTGAATTAGTTGATAGCATTGATCCAGAGAAAGGTGGAACACACCATTGGATTATTAATCATATTCCTCTTGTACAAATTCGACAGAATGTGGGATCAAAATTTCATGACTATATATTGCACCGCATTCCTACAAAAATCAATATTTGAAATATCAAGGTACTTTTTCCTCTAACAATGTTATGTTTCTCATGTCAATATTTGAAATTACATTCCCACTCCAACCAAAGTTTTTTTTCTTCTTCTCAAATTGTTTTTCATTTCTTTCTTCTATATTCCCTTTACATGAATGTTTGCACCTTTCTTGATTTCAAGTAAATTTATGCTTTGATGCATGCACAACTATCCTAAAAAAAATTTAAGTTGATTGTGTATTTATAGCATACCTCTTCATATAATAGTTGAATAAAAGTTTCTATATTTTATGCCTTGTTATATGTGATGTTTGTATTATGTATTGATTTCTGATACTTGCTAACTTCAATCAACTCTTTCATATATCATGTAAGAAGATTATTTATTTAGCATTGGAAAATTAAGGTCACAGGACAAATTTAAGCAACTAATTTTATCCTGTTATGTAATTTGTATCATCCTCAAATTTTGACAGTTTCCTGTACTTTGTCCACATATACAGATTCAGGTTCTCTATGTTGCAGCTCACATGAAGATGCACTTTGTCTTTCATCGTTCTGTTAGACCGAAACTGAATGTGAAGGTTTCTATTCTGTCAAACAATTATGTTTTATCTCTATGTCAGTCTTATGTTTTAAGAATAAATAGGAGAATGGTCAGACATATAGAGGGTATAGAGGGTTATCTGGAAGTTATTGACTGGTTAGTGGGAGAGATCCAACTCTCGAACATTTGAGATGGGGAGAGGCCAAGCTCTCGAATCTTTGTGTCTGTTTTCTTGTAATATTTTATGCACTTTCTGTCATTATTGTACTGTGTGTGCAATCTGGTTGTGAGTTATTCTGCCAGAATTGTCATTAATAAAGTGTTCGTATTGTGAAAATTACCACGGTTTAGAACTGATCTGCACTTGTACATAACACCTTGCGGTGTCTATTCTATTATAATAATTATTAATTCTGAACAGATCAGTTGATAATAATATAGATAGTTATTGAGGTAACAGAAACAAATGCCTCTTTTAAACCAGATACTTGTACTCAGTGTGGCTTTACCCTGGAAGCCACATTTCCACTTGTTCTATCATTTTCAAGTATATACTTCTTCAATCTCATTCTCCCTCCCTCTTATGCATATTAGCAAAAGAAAAATTTAATAAAATAATTGTTGTTTTATATTTTCAATGTAATATTAATTAACCATGTGGTTGGGCTAAAGTGACTAATAAACTTTCGATAGGTTCCGGTTTTGATATCCCCCTCATTAGTGAACCATGGCTGTGCAGGGTCAAGTATACCTCTGGGGAGTCTGGCAGCTTTGGCTTTACAAAGATATACAGTTGGTCATTTGATCCACCAAGATACTAAAAGTTGGAATGAAGAGCTTGTTCGGTATATTTTTGAAGAAGGAACAGCGCAAAGGATCTTAAATTTACCGCTGTTCCAACAAGTGAATGAGGATAGACTGGTGTGGAATCCCGAGAAAATTGGCCATTATTTGGTAAGAAGTGCATATCGTTTGTGTGTAGAAGAAATAGTGGATAATTCTCACTTAAGAAGGCAAGATTATTGGAGTGGAATTTGGAGGTTGAAAGTTCCCCCAAAAATAAAAAATATGGTATGGGAATGCTTGCCTACTCGAGTAAGGTTGAATCGAAGAGGAGTTAACTGTCCGTCGTCGTGTGTTATGTGCAACGACCCTCACGAATATGGTAATGCATTATGTGATACAATACAACAGATGAACCATCTTGAATCTTTGAATATCTTGAACCAATAAGAAGGGAAGGAAGCAAACGGCGGCGCAGGAAACGGTGTGGTGGTGGAAAAGGGAGCAGCGAAAATCTAGTTCTCATTCTTTTTTTTTCTGTGATGGGCCGTGTCGGTTCACACCAGAGAAGTGTCACATCCGTGTCCGACCAAATAGCTTTTTTGTTTTCGTTGGATACGGCTGAATCCGCATCTGACGCGAATCGTACCAGTGTCCTACGCGCGTCCGTGTCGGAACTGCACCGGACACGCCAGATGTACGCCGCGTCTGTGCTTCATAGGTTTTACCAAAAGACCTCCAAAACTTGAAAAACCTTCAATTCCTTGGATTTGCTGAAATGCCAGTGGAATTAGTTGACTGTATTATCAATCATATTCCCCTTGAACAAATTCGTCAGAATGTAGGATCAAGATTTCATGACTTTATGTTGCACCGCATTCCTACTCAAATCAATGTTTGAAATATCAAGGTACTCTTTCCTCTAACAATGTTATACTTTTCTTGTGAATGTTTGAAATTACATTGCCACTCTAACCAAAGTATTTTTTTCAATTTTGTTTTTCATTTCATTCTTCAATTTTCTCTTTACAAGAATCTTTGCATCTTTCTTGATTTCAAGAAAATCTATGATTTGATGCATGCACAACTATCCTAAGAAAAGTTTAAGTTGATTGATTCTGTATATATAACATTCCTCTGCATACGATAGCTGAACGAAAGTTTCTATATTTCTGATTGTTTTTTTGACGAGATATATTTCTGAAATTATGATGTATAACAATTTTGAATTTCTGAAACTTGTTAAATTATTGTGTCTGATGTTTATATTTTTTATTTTGTCATGTATAATGTTTGTATTATGTATTGATGTCTGATACTTGCCAACTTCAATCAGCTCTTTTATAAATCATGTAACAAAATTATTTATTTAGCATTGGAAAATTAAGGTCACGAGACCAATTAGGTTGTTATGTTATTTGTATCATGCTCAATATTGACAGTTTCTTATGTTCATGTGAACAGATTCAAAATCTCCATGCTGCACCTCAAACAAGATGCACTTTGTCTCTTCATTCCTTCTTTGATGTGCTTGATTCGCGAAATAAATTATTTCCTTGAATTGAACTTATCTACTACATATCAAGGAATGTGTACTCTATTATTGGACAATTTGTTTTGGCTTTCTTTATCTGTTTTTGTCACTTGTTTACTATTGGTTGTAGTGTGCATGTTTTTTCTTCAAATAGTATAATGGATATTTCAATTTGCATGGAAGATAGATTCAATTTCGTTACTCTTAATTTGGATTTGTTGCTGATAATCTACGCACAACCTCGTACTACCATCCTTCTTCTTGACTAACAACACTAAAGCTCTCCACGGCGAAACACTCGGCCTGATAAACTGCTTCTCGAGCAACTCTTCCAACTGCTTCTTCAACTCACACAACTCCAATGCAGACATCCGATACGGCGCAATCGAAATAGGACTTGTTCCTGGCTCCAAATCAAATGCAAACTTCACTTCCCTCTCTGGCGGTAAGTCGGTAATGTCATCTGAAAAAACTTTTGGGAACTCTTGCACTACTGGCAAATAGCTAACTCCTTTCTCACTACTTCAACAAAGACTTCTTCACTTGCTCCGCGGTCAAGAACTTCCCACCTACCACATCTATTGGTTTAGAGAATGTTATACTTTTGGTTAAACAGTAAATGTTAACCCCAAAAGATAGCATCCAGTCCCTTCCGAAGATCACATCCATATGCACCAACGGCAAGAAAACTAAATCCAATTCAAAATCAACGTTACCAAAATTAATAGGACACTTAACACAAACCTCAACCAACCGAACCTCTACAACCAAAGATACCTTCCCTTGCCAAACCCAACACACCTGAAGCATCCTGCTTCTCCCCCACTACGCTCAAACCCACCTAAAAGAACAGAACAGCACAACAAGTACCGACAGTACTTCCGTACATGTCGCGTACAATGGGAAAAACGATCAATAGGTAAGAACAACAAAACAACGAAACAAGTATCGAAGGTAACCTAATACCAATCGCATACAAATAGGAAAATCACCCGGTTCTGGTTCAGACAAGTTCGACATGGCTCTGATACCAACTTGTAACACCCTAAACTCTAAAAGCGATAAATTACGCTAATGATACGATCATATAAAGAATTTAGATGTTACATCACTTCTATTCACCAAGCATGCATAAATAATTTTCTTAAAACATCGCAACGGAAATAATAACATCATTACATCGACATTTAAATAAAACATCTCAACATTCATCCATTATAAAATAAGTCACCAAGTAGTCATGTCATCATAACATCATCAATGCATAGTCTCGACATCTCCAACAGTCATAATATAAGCAAATAATAAAGATCGACCTCTAATCAGAGCTCTAAACTCTAAGACATTGAAAACAGTAAACGCGGTCAACCAAACGAATATTGGGGGTTAGTCCATAATTAAACATAATCAAACCAGGCCCGACCTTGAGGGAGTGCAAGGTGCTCTACCAGGCCGGGCCTCCAAATGTAACGGGTCTCAAAAAAAAAATTATGTCTAATACCCACCCCCATTTAAATAAATAAAAAAAAATATATTACTTCTTTTCCTTTCTTCAGTACACATTTAAGTTTTTTTTAGACTCTAGTTCTCCTTTCTGTACATAAATTTGATACTATCAAACCACCCCAATTTTTAAAATCACTTAATCAGTCAATTTGGAAAGCGATTTCATTGACAGAATCACAACAATCATTTTTTTCCGCATAAACCATTCGTTTTCCCTTCCCACAACGAAGGAGTGACAAATCCAAACGACACTGTTAGGTAAATTTCATCTCTCTTTCACTTAATTTTCTTTTTTATGTCATTTCATGTTTAGAAGTTCTTATTCTGATTTTTTTTAATGAAGTTTAGCTAACAAAAAAATACGTTTTTATTTTACTAGGGGCCTATGTGTACATAATTATGTTTGCCTTACCATTTGAAATCATGCATGCTATATTTTGGTATATATCCTGAGGACTACACCATCACTCGGAAGAGACTTACTCGACAATGGATGGTAGAAGGGTTTGTTAAGAATGAGGGGACAAGACAATTGGAGGAAGTTGCTGAAGAGTACCTGACAGAGTACTCAAAAAAGGTGAAAAAGGCTCAAAAACTAAAGTTCTGACAGCACGTACGGTCGTGCCTACAGCACGCATGGTCGTGCAGCTCAATGTCGAGCCACACGCACGGTCCGTGCTTGTAGGGCACACGGTTGTGCTCATCTTATAGAATAGATTTTCTGATTTTTTTCGTTTTTACCGTTTCGCGCATAAAATTCAAACCATTAATCCGTTTTCGGTACCATTTTCGCTTACAGGCTCCTTACACTTAGCTCTATCTCATTCTACAAAAAATTCAAGTTTTTCCCATCCCAAAATAGCTTACTCAAAATCACTTATAACCATTTGTTTTCCAAAATCACTTAAATTAGCTTTTCATATAAAAACCCAAGTTTCTTCCCAAAACCTTTCACAAGCAAAACTTATAACCAAAAATAGAAGTTCAACTAAATCATCTCACAAAACAACATCAACAATTCACCTCAAATCATCAAGAATCACAATTCACCATTTATGACCCATTTTCTTCAAAACTCAATAAAACAACAACTTAATCATAACTTCACCTATAGCAACACCAAAGGTATAAATTATCATCAACATCACAACATAACATCAATCAAAGCATAATCTCATAATTTCATCAACAATCAATAACAACAACTTCATTTCTACCAATTTAAGCAAAAATTATCAAAACAACTTATCAACAACAACAACCATGAGTTTTAAGCATATAATACATGAATTTCATGAAGTTTATCATACCTTTAAATTCACTTTAATTAAGAGCACGAATTTCATCATTCAAAAACACAAAATGTCACAATTAACACAAAAGCACTTAAATCCATAAGTGAAAATACTAGATTATGATTTAATTATGAAAGAGCATTATCCCCCTGTCATACCCCAATTTTTGACCTAACATCCTACATTCATACACCCTCTGATCCGGAATATTCTCTGACTTTTCAGTGAAAAATTCGGCAGAGAGGTATTTTAAAATACCTCATTTTTGTCCCGATT
>Ga0228710_1001982_pt1 | contig 31707 bp, 17 predicted proteins | sample MedpolnodulmetaG_FD_177995 | JGI IMG/M metagenome (GOLD analysis project Ga0228710, IMG submission 177995) | Root nodule microbial communities from Medicago polymorpha collected in Santa Monica, California, United States - pink nodules | ecosystem: Host-associated > Plants > Roots > Nodule...
ACTGTAAACACCACCGACAAGTTGGACGAGTTGAAGGCAAAACTTGACGTCTTCTTTATCCAAATTGGTTCAAATCATAGAACACGTGATGTGATAGTAAATGTGCCAGGCCTGGATTTGGGGGAGGATAAGGAAGAGGACTTCTGGAAGACCGTGTATTATCCACAACTTCTCAAAGATCATAGCGACGTTGATTACATGTTTAGGTTAATGGTTGATAATAACGCTTTGTATCTTTTTGTCCGATCCGTTGAAGTGTAATATTTATTTAAGTGTAATAGTGTAATGTTTTTCGAATTTGTGTCCGTATTGTTGATTTTTAACGAATCTGTGTTTGTGTAATTTAACGATGAATTTGGGTCATTTTGACCGTTTATGTGAGATTATGTAATTTTAGAAATTTATGGACAAATTGGTGTAATTTGGATCGTTTACGTGTCGTTAAGTGTGTTTAAGTGGCTATGGGTCATTCCCGGCGAATTTGTGTAATTTAGACCGTTTGGATCGTTTATTGGTGATTATGTGATTGTGAGAAAAACGATGATTTTGTGTAATTTGGATCGATTATGTCGTATTATCTGATAATGTTGTTAAACTGGCGTTATTCGGTCAAGTTATGAATGTGGCGTGATTACGGGTCATTCTAGACTTTTTCAAATTCTGTCTCAGAACTGATTGCATTTATTGCAGTTTTTGCTGTCTGCTGTGAACGTGAGTTAACTCACGCTAGTACAAATGGTCACGTGACTTAACTCACGCTACAATTTACACTGGCGCATGTTAACTTACGTTCACATTTGCACTAGCGTGAGTTAACATGCGTAGGGATATATTAGTCTTTTCACTTGGGTAAAGAGCAGAACTCGATTTCTAATGTACCCAGAAAACGGGAAAGGCTCGATCTCTTCAAATTTGTTATAGGCCTTATGGCACCATTATACATATCATTTTGCTTATTCAAATATCACCACAATGGCTAAAATCTGTTTTTTTTTCTTTCCCATTTTCTATAAAAATTGCAAAATAGGTTAGATTTGGAAAGATGAAATTATTTCTTCTTTATTAAAAAAAAATGAAATTATTTCTTCTAAGCTAAGAGGGACCAAAGCTCGAACAATGGTCAATTAACGTTTACCAGCAAATAATCAATTTCTATTCACTTGCTAAAGGACAAAAATATTTGTTAAGGTCAAGCTTCAAAAAACTTTTAATTGAGTTAAACATGTGAGAGATTTCTCAAGTTCTCTTAATTTTTTTTACCATGTTGTTGGTACAAGGTTTTCACTGTGACTATTCTCCATCACGAGATCTACGAGACACACATGATCACTTTGTCCCTCTCAATCAAACATTTTCCATGCGCAAGACCAATCCATTGTTTTTTTTTTGACAAAAGACCAATCCATTGTTAGTTCTCATATTTACTGCTTCTAACTTTTTTTGGCACTAGCTGCTTGCAAAAGAAAAAAGAAATCAAAGAACCAAAGGGTGAAAACTCACATTATATGTGGAGAAGTAAAAAGTTATGGGTTCAAACCACCTGTACATGAAATATATTTGTAACTTTTTACCATCTGAATTGTACTCACAAGAGAGTTGCTTGCAAATTTTAACTGTGTTAAATTTTAACTTTTTACCATTCTTTTAGGAAAAATTGGAATATGAATTTGATATAAATGCAAATTGTATTATATTAAATAATGAAGCTTTGTTATTACACCTAGTTCAATTGAAAATATTGATATTGTTAAGTTTTATACCTTCATCTGAGTTTGAACTCGAAACATCAAACTTGCATGTGTGAATTTAGGTGATTTTTGACACTTTTCTTCTGAACAAAAACAAAATATTAAACAAAGAGGTTCAAATAGTTGGTATAGATCTCTTGTAACTTAATTTTATCTTAATCTTATCTTATCTTATCTTAATCTTAATAATATACAAACATGAAACATGTTTTAGACCTCCAATCCAATGTGTCAAAATTCTAAGCTATCAATGACAAATCATCACATTTTATAAGTACATTTTATCATCATATTTAGTAATAGGGTCCACAAGACCATAAAAATTTGAAAGTGATGATTTCCCTCCAACAAACATCATTTTCGGATGTACTATTAAGAAAGAAAAAAAAAAAGCAATTCAAAATATGGCCCATATGAAAGAAAGCCCAACACTTTTATACCTTTTTCTCAGAAACAATAAATGCAAAATATCAATTGAGGAAGCTTTCCCTTCTTTGACGTTGAAAAGGTTTTCTCCCAACCCTCATATGTGAAAAACAATTCAACAACCCATCTGTACCAAACACTCTCTCTTCCGAAGTAGCAGCAACTAAAATGGCTTTACAACAATTCAAATTCAAAATTTTGTAAGTACTCAGACAAATCTGAAACTCACCTCACTCTAGGTATAGTCTGCTAAATCTCATCAAATTAGCATAGAAAAATGAGAATACAATCTCCTAAATTGCAGAATGATACTTCAACCCAATTTAAATAATGTTCTGATGTTGCTACTATAGTCATCAATAGCTTAATAACTATATAGTGATCAGTACAAGCTTTCTCAAACTGTAACTGATTCACTTAGATATTAGAACATGAAATTTTTAATAATAGTATGCATGGTGCCTATTGTTGGTTTTGCTTCATAACTTAAATGATTGTTTTCTGTTGTGCTACTGAAACGAATAAACAAGAATGTGGAAGCTGCCCGTTCTTAATTTGTAAATCAATTCATAGATTAGGAGTTTACAATTTTCCTCCACTTATGTAAATTAGATTCTAGATGAGATGCTTATCAGTTTTCTTCAACTTCTTAATCAATTGTTACCTAAATTTGACTTTCATGACTAAAGTTTTCTTCATTTAAAAAGTCCAAAAATATACTAAAGTAGATCATGTACATCTTCATTGATGACCCAACAACCTTTTCTCACCTTCTATATTCTTCATCTTTCTTAGGATGCATATTTGTGAGTATGTGATATATCACAATCTGGTAAACTAATTTTAAAGAATATATACTTCTAAGATATGTATCCATTTGTATTCGCAAAATATCAATATGAAAATGTTTAATTCGATTCTTAATCAAAACTACATATAATCCCGAATTTGATTTTCTCCGATGAACCTAACCAAGGACATTTGCACCTAAGCCTAAATATTATCTCTATATCTACACAATTCATGGAAGTTTTACCTGTAACGAATTGTTAAGGTTAATGAAACATTCTCAATTCATGCAACTATTCTCCACCCCTTTAAAATTGGTTCAACACTTTTCCACAGCGCATTACAAATAATGATACAAATCAGAAGATTAAAAACCATGATATATGTTATTTGGGTTTAACGAGCAGCAGTCGGTCAACAACTGACATACTTGCCTTCCCCTAATAAAAAAAAATTGAAATACATTCCTTTATTATTAAACATTTACAACAAATAGAATAATTCACCTAAAGAAACCATGTATCCACCCCTTCACAAGTTAAATTACTAGGTTGACCATCCGAGGCAATTGCACACATCATGGTAAGTAAATCAAAAGATACTGTGTTAGTTACCTAAAGAAACCATGTATCCACCCCTTCACAAGTTAAATTACTAGGTTGACCATCCGAGGCAATTGCACACATCATGGTAAGTAAATCAAAAGATACTGTGTTAGTTACCTAATTACTGACCACAACACTACAATGACTTTGCAAAATGAAAGTCGGGTTCAATTACTACGATTGTCTCATGAAGGTTTAACTCAGCCAAGGACACACATTGGACCATGATTAGATTTCAAGACCATTTAAATAGTCCGATATGTGCCTCAATGATAAGCTAAACTACTAAATCAATAACACATTTGGTTGGTTTGATGGTGTATCGTATAGGGTTGGGAACAAACTAAATCTTAGTCAAACGAACAATGATAAAACAATGTAACCAAAATGTGACTAAATGAAAACGTTGTAGGAACATAATAATGCATAAGCCTAATAACAAGACAGATGAAAAAATATGTCAATTCCAATTATTATTGGCAGCGTACAGCACTGAAATCACTTTAGTACAAGCAAATCAGAGACTCTAAATAGTTGCCAATTCATTCTAATCCAAATTCAAAAATCAAATAGAAAATAAGGCCTCAGATTCAAGAAATATTGTATCAATCAAAAGACTTCAAAAGAGAATATTAGATGGTCCGGACAATCATACACCAGAGGCCAATAAGAAAAAAGTTAAATAATTTTGATATGATAAAAAATATAGGTCGTTACCAGGCCCTCAAATCAAGTCAAAGATCAAAGAGAGCAGACATGCGGACCTTAGATTACAATTTTCGTGCACACAGCAATGCTTCCTTCATTGTTTTATCCAGAGCATCGGCTTATTGTGCACGGATTCGTTTATAATTCGAATTAAATCTACATAAACAATGAACATTAATCATAGGATCCACCATACCATAGTGTAATAGGGAGAACCCAAGATTATTTCATGTCAACGTCAATTGCCAAGACTCATACCTCCGAAGAAAGAAAAAAAGACTCATACCTCAGAAGAAAGAAAAAAACAGACTCATACCTCAAAAAAAAAAAGGGAAAATAAGCCTAGACTCATGCCTAAAATAAACATGGGACGAATGTTTATAGGCATCTTATCATGTGTCTGAAAATTCAGTGCCCAATACTCAATAATTAAAATTGATACAACACGATACAACTCAGAAAGAGCAGATTATGAAAAGAAATACAACAGGTGATACGCATCAAATTTCTAGACTCTAAACATTTGCCTGTCAATGTATATTCAATGCTTTTGGAGATTACCCTAACTTCCAGAAACGAAGTTACATTAAAACTCAAATTGTGTAACTTTGGTACTACTGGTGAAAATGTCAAAATCACAATTAAAATTGCAAATTTGATGATAAGCTTCAATACATTTTAGAACTTCAAAAACTCACAGTCCAGTTAAAACTTAATCAAATCAGACCAGAGTAACACAAAGACCTTATTAAATCAATGGTGGTGAGATTGAGAAGATCCATTGGCAACGTGGTTTGGTTGACAATACAAAAATGTGGTTTTAATGATTCAAACAAACTAACCACCAAAAAAATTCACATAACCTGGGTAGACCGTATGGTTTTGATTAATACTAATAACTTGTAAAACATATCCCATTTCCATAGGTGCAAGATCTACCTAACATGAGCATTCCTAAAACCAACACTTGAATTCGATACATCAAAGAGTGGAAACATCAACCCTATCCCAAGCATAGAATTAACGTACGACAAATTCAGAATAATTCAAACACGCAAAATCAAAAAAAAACCCACAACAGAACGAGATTCAAGTAATAAAACTAGTGAATTCCATAAAGAACAATATCTTTGAGTAATACAAAACCAAAACATCAAAACGAGAGAGAAAAATCCGATACTACTCTCTTAACATATAATAAGTCTGATTAATAAAAAAACAAAAACAACACGGAAAATGAAAAACAAAACTAAGATCACTTGATATTGTCTGAAAACAAACACACTACTTGGATCTCTGTCTCATCTTTCGGCGCTTCCTCTTCAACCTCCTCATACGCTTCTTCTTCCACTACACACATTCAAAATCCAAAATCAAAATCAAAATCAAAATCAAACCAAAAGCTTTGTAATTAAAACAATACAAAAATTAACTGAAATGGATCTAACCTTGGCACGCATGGTTGATGGAAAGGGATGAGAATTTAATGAGAGAAAACCTAATGAGACTGCGCAGAAGCAACTGCGATTAGGAAGAGAGGGTGGAGCTTGTTTCGGATTTTATAGTGAAATGTAAAACCCTAATTATAAATGGGTCGGGCTTTACTTTTGAGCCCATGGACTATCATATCTAGAAAGAAGAAAAATCATATTACTATTCACACTCTCTAAAGGGAGTTTTTTGTTCTTTTTTTTTTTAGTGAAAGTAAGCTTCTAAACATTATGTGTTCATTTCGACAGTGTTATAAATATTTGGGTTAAATAAGTTTTTACTGCCCGTAAAATCACGAGTTTTCATGTTTAGCTTCATTCATTGTTACTGACATTTAATCATATGATTCTTCATACATTGTTATTGCCATTTAATCATATGATTCTTCATACACTTGTAACTTATAACACTTGTATCCTATAAATAAGACCTATATTGCAATGAAAATATCACACTTGAGAAGTAATACATTATACTATCTTGTTACCTCTTTATCTCATTCACTCCATTCTTCTATACATTACAATACCTTGTAATATTTTTGATTAATTTCATAACAACTTGTAAATAACCTTTAGGGGAAACTATATTGTCATTTTTTTTAACCCTTCATATCTCAGGAAAAAGAGGCGCGGGTAGTTCGTAGTTCGTCCAGAAAGTAAGTAAAGTCTGGCTAACAATTCTTCCACGCAAGAATCAAACACAATCTCTAACGGACAATTAGTCTTTGGTGGAACGCTTTAACTATTTTTTTTTGTTTTGTTTATAAATACTTATTGCAATTTAGAAGAAGAATGATAGAGTATGAATAAGAACTATGTAAACTTTATTGAAATGAGTTTTGAAAACAAATAATAAAAGACAAAGTGCAATAACCCCTTTATATAAGTGAGTTATGCTAACTAACTACGGTTAATTGACTGCTAAGTAAATCATATGATCAAATTAATCTCTAACTAACAAACTCAATCTTATCTAAATAAAATTGTGTTAATCTATAGTATATACATCATAACAATTATACACTATATCAATGAACCATCACATCCTCTATTGTGATCCTTTCAGATACATAATCATCAAAGTTTTTAGGGATTAAATCATCAAAGTTGATGGGCGAATTTTCAAGCAAGTATCCCCATATGTCAATATGATTTTAAATATATATAGCTTTTTTTCTAAAAAATAAATAAATAAACTTAGTTGTGAAAGTATTATGATAAAGGGGATAAGATTAATTTATAATGAATTTTTTTCTTCCGTATGTACCTTAATCCCTCCACTCTAGGATGAGATAATTGTTCGAATACTAAATGTGGACAATATATGTGATCTAATAAAGAAGAGAAATGTTAACCGGTGCCTCCAGAGCACTGGTTAAGGATATGAAAAAGGAAATTATATAGTAGTTAATGCATTGAAATTGTGTAATTAATTTATAATAAAGTCAAAAACAGTTTTCTTTTATTATAATAATTCATTTTTATGGTATGCTTAATCAGTGCTCCGGGAGCACCGTTCAGCGGACCCAATATTAGAAGAGGGTATTATCTAATAATATTGGGAAGAGGATTCATGAGCAGACCTAACAACTGAATATTGTTCATTTAACCCTTTAAGAAAACATATTACTTTATCATTATCATTATATTCATGCATCTTCTGAATCGCCTTGCAATCATCAACGCAATTACTTGCAGGAATAGGTTTAAGGCAGTCTAATTCTTGCCAAAATTTCTTCATTTTAGTGTAATATGAAGAAATAGTGTAATCACCTTGTCTCAAAGTATATATTTCTTCTTGAATATCAGAGATACAGAATCCATCACCTTGGTAAAATCCGTCTTATAGTTCTTTATGTATTTCAGAAGCTAAATTCATCAAAGGAATACTCAGAGACATATCAGGATCCACAAAATTGCTGGCACAAGAGAGGATCATGGTGTTGCACCGATCCCAAGCTATGGAAACATGATCTTCATCAGAGTTGGCAACACACCATTGATAAAATGAAGTTATTACCTGGAACGCAATGCCACTGTCATGGATCGTGACCAAGAATGACAATTGGTACCATTCAATATGGGAGTAACAAGCAAAGCACACGAGTTCTCATTAGGGTGCAATAAGTATGGACTCAAATATCAATTTGATAACCCTTGTTCTTGGAAATTGGGGGACCTGGTTGGCCACCATTATGTAATAGAGTAAGAAAACAAGATTGATTATAGAGAATCAAACAGAAAAAGAATAGAATAATAATGAATCACGTTTAGATAGAAAGAGAAGATTAATAAAAATAAAAACAATGAATGAATGAACATATTGAGAAACATAAAGGGAAATAAACTTCAAATTTGGATTGAATGTTGAGATTGGTGAGAAAATGAAGAAATAACTTGACCTTGCTAAGTGGGTGGAAGTGGATTGAATGTTGGGTAATAAGATTACCACAAATCGAAGTATCCGATAAAAAAAAAAAGTAAATATTCTCTTTTTAAATTTATTAAATAATATAGACGAGATACATTAATTAATTATTTAATGAATTCAAAAGAAAAAACTTTATTAATGATATTTAGGCTAAATTATACCCAAGAGTCATTCAAGTTTGTAATAAATTGATTCTTTAACAAAAATGATGATGTGAGGGAATGACTAAATTAAAAACGTTTACAAATTTAAGGTATTTATGTGTGATCAAAATAACTTAAAACCAATCTGTTACAAACTTCAAATATGGGGTAATTTAACCTAATTAACATTTAAGATTGAGGAAGTAGTTTAATTTATTTTTTTTAAGATGGAAAAAGTAGTTTAATTAAAGGGAAATGTTAAAGAGTGCCTTTGGGGCATTGATTAAGATGATGAAAATAGAAACATTGTATTGGAAAATGGTAAAAAAGTGAAGAATTTAACTTTTTAAAAGTCAAAACATTGTTGGATTCAATGTAAATACTACTTTTGGTTTTCTTAACCATTGCCCTGAGGGCACTGGTTAGCAAGACCCTTAATTAAAAGGTACTCACCGAGAGTATTATATATTCTTCAAATGGTAGTTGAAATGACACATTGTTTGGGAAGCTCAATCTTATAGGCTTCAAATACTCTTTGCTCACTTCGTCTATAGACGCAAATGGTTTAACACCCTTCCAACAAGTTAGCTGACCTACCTTAGTTTGTGTAAACGTTCTTCCTTTCGAATTCAATTCACTGTTTATCTGAAATATTAATTAATATTTGATCAACAACCACTATGAACTGAAAACGTAATAGTAAAAAAAATAAGACAATGAAATTGATATATAATAACGTTCCTTATAGTTAATTAATTTCTATGATTTTTGCTCACCAAATTGACAGGAACTTTATAATGTTTAGAATTGAAGGTTGAACGAGTGGTTCCGGAATCAAACATAAACTGAAGATCCTTGATGGAAGTAAGTTTTTAAACCTCGTCAACTTTTCAACCTACACACATCAACCCCTCAATCCATTTCTCCTTTACCCACAAACCCAATTGATGCATTAAAAGATCACAATTGGAAGATGGCCATGAAAGACGGATATGATGCTCTTATTAATAATAAGACATGGGACTTAGTTCCTCGTCCCTCTAATGCTAATGTTATTTGAAGTTTGTGGATTTTCAGGCACAAGAAGAAATATGATGGTTCATTTGAGCGTTACAAAGCTTGTCTTGTAGGTAATGGTGCAAATCAACAATCTGGTATTAATTGTGGTGAAACATTCAGCCCCGTTGTTAAACCGGCCACTATTGACATCGTTCTTAGCATTGCTTTATCCAAGTCGTGGTGCCTTCATCAACTAGATGTCAAGAACACTTTCTTGCATGGAAATCTTGATGAAACAGTATGTATGCACCAGCCTTCTGGCTTTCGTGACTCCCAACATCCTGAGCATGTCTGTCTCCTCAAAAAATCACTTTATGGTCTCAAACAAGCACCTCGTGCCTGGTACCAAAGATTCACTGACTATGTTGCCACATTGGATTTCTCTCACAGCATCTCTGATCATTCTTTATTCATTTACCATTATGGTAATGATACAGCTTATATTCTTCTTCACGTTGATGACATCATTCTCACTGCTTCTTTTGATGCTCTATGTAACACTATTATGTCTAAACTTAGTGTTGAGTTTGCCATGAAGGATTTGGGTCCTCTGAGTTATTTTCTAGGCATATCTGTCACTAAACATACAGGTGGTCTTTTCTTATCCCAAAAGAAATACGCAGAGGAGATTGTAGAACAAGCTGGCATGTCCTCTTGCAAGTCATCACCTACACCAGTTGATACCAAGGCAAAACTCAGTGCTTCTTCCGAGAATTCATATCATGACCTGACTTCTTGCAGGTGCTTTGCAATACTTAACATTCACAAGACCTGATATCTCCTATGTTGTTCAACAAGTATGCTTATTCATGCATGATCCTAAAACACAGCATATGTCGGCTTTGAAACGTATCATTCGGTACATTCACGACAATCTTGATTTCGGCCATCATTTATATCCCTCTTCTGTTAGCAAACTAGTATCTTATACTGATGCAGATTGGGCTGGTTGTCCAGACAATAGAAAATCCACTTCTGGCTACTGTGTCTACCTTGGTGATAATCTAATCTCTTGGTCTGCCAAGCGGCAACCCACACTTTCTCAGTCTAGTGCAGAAGCTGAATACCGCGGAGTCGCAAATCTAGTATATGAGTCTTGTTGGATTAGAAATTTATTATTGGAACTACATTGCCCCATCACAACAGCTACTTTGGTCTATTGTGATAATGTGAGTGCGATTTACCTTTCTAGCAACCCTGTTCAACATCAGAGCACCAAATACATCGAGATGGATATTCATTTTGTGCGTGAAAAGGTGACCCGTGGACAAGTGAGAGTTCTACATGTTCCTTCACGTTATCAAATTGCTGACATCTTCATCAAAGGTCTTTTGTTGCAACTCTTTCATGACTTTCGTGATAGTCTCAACATTCGTCAACCTCCAGTTTCGACTACGGGGGTGTATTAGTCCATGTACCCAGTGGGGTATATAGTATACCTGTTGGGGTATATAAAAGTCTTAGAATATCATTATTGTAAATTAATGTAAATTGATTAGTCATGAATGTATAGGATCAATACTCTGATTGTATATATACAAACCTAAAGGAACGGAAAGGCAAGACCTATTATTCTAACCGTTCAGGAATCAAACATAAACCGAAGATCCTTGATGGAAGTAAGTTTTTCATCAAAAAAACATATTTGCTAGTCCTGAGAAATAGCGTCCTTCTAACATAAACTTTATATTTCTACATGAACAAATAAATTAAATTGATTAATGTTGTGTATAGTATATGTATGTGTCCAACTAATCTGTGAGAATAATTGGAAATGAATTTATCTCCAAAGATTAAATACCCTCCTCCTCCTTTTTTTCCAGTAAGACAATGACCTACCACATTTTGAATTACGCCTTTAGATTTAAGCTGGGACAATATGCTAGCCTCACCATACCCAATCCCAAGGATCCCTTCTGGGATCTCTTTAGGTTTAGGAGTCTCCAAATAATTTGAACACCTACCATATTAATTGCAGCACACAAATTATAGTCAAAATCAAAATATTTAATTTCCTCCATTCTAATTAAATATAACACATGTACATTTGGATCAATGTATTAGGTGTGATTGACTCACCCGAATTTCAGCTTAGGGCGCTGTAAAGTGGGATCAGAGCTTTCTATGGGAATATTGTCATCTACTAGGAAACCCTTAGTTTCAAGACCGTCTACATAGCCAGTTTTATACACACATGATAACTTGTTGCGGGGTTTATTCATATCTGGATCAGCACAAGGAAGTTTTGCTTTTTTCTGGACTGCAACACACAAGGGATCGCCACATTGCACAAAGTTATTGTGGAGTTTATAAAGTTTATCCTTAGACTGCAAAATTAACCAACAAAGATCAGCATATATATACAGTAGAAACTCTATAAATTAATAATGTCAGGACCGGAGAAATTTATTAATTTAGAGAGTTATTAATTTAAAGAGTGTTTAAGTAATTATACACTACATACCAAACAAAAAGGCAAATTAGTCTATGCCTCTTAGAATTACGTTGCAGCGAACCTTGAGACTCAACGTAAATTACTAACTACTGTGTTCATATACATTGGAAAAATACAATACAAAAATACAACACTTGAACTATTGGTTGCAATAAGAAAAGTTAGAGATGAGCTCCAAACAGACTTGAACTTTAAAGGAAAACAGACAACTATTGAATCATATTTCAATAGTGTAATATATATTTTTCAGTTTCTATGAATTATTAATTTATGATTTTCTTGGGACCGAAAATTATAAAGGGATCTCTCGAAAAATTATTATCTTATTATTTTATCGAGTTTTTCAATTTTTTACATTGACTCAAGTCGGGACCGGACAAATTTATTATTTTAGAGAGTTTATTAATTTACCGCAATTATGTCAAACATGATTAACTATTAGTCTATTACCATGGTGCAACCTTGGCATTTATAATCACACTGAACCCAAGTGAGATCACTACCCGTGTCAATGAAAAGGTCGAAAGACTGTCCGGGATAGCCAATTTTGAGGGACACCGTGTAACCCCCTACAATGCTAATTTAGAGGGATCATAAAAAAAAGAGTTAGTCATAAGTTTTGGAATGAAATTATATTGTTGAGGAAGAAATAAGAGGATACATAAATGGCATTGATGGCCTACCCGATAGGTGTCACGAACTGTTTTGTAAGCGGTAAAACAGTAGAAGAAATGAGATTCTGAAATGATAATTCTGTGGAATTGGCATCTAAAGATGATAAGGAAAGGGATGTAGAAATTATAGAAATGTGAATGCAAATGTTCTTGTAATGTGGTAAACCCAAGAGGATGTCTTATGCTTATATAGAGACCGAAATGAATTCATAGTATCTTTTACATTGACTTTTAACAACTACCCCCGATCATGTTTTTAAACTACGGCCATCTAAACATTTTTGATACATGGCTTAATTTTTTTTTTTTTTGATACATATTAAAAATAATTACTATGAGATGAGATAATAATTTTATTTAACAAAATATAATTTATTTAGAGTAATGTATATACTATTAATTTAATTTTAATAAAAATTAAATTAAAAAAATGAGTATAGCTAATAATACAAAATGACAATCCATTTGATATAAAAAGATTACTTTTTTACTGTCAGAGTTAAATTTAACTGAATGACTTCTAAATAAAATATCCAATTCAATTTTATGTAGTTTTTTGTTTGGATTGATTGTTTGATATCCAAATAAAAAAAGTATTAAAATTTATTTATGCAGTTTGGTTTGGTTTGCTTTAAAAACAAAAATATAAAATCTAATTTGATTCGAGCGGTTGTTACAAAAGTATATTCAAACACATCCAATACATTTTGGTTTGTTGCGGTTGTTTAGTTATTTAAATTGATTTGTGGTTTTATTCTGGATTGGTTTGAATGCGAACACCCTATTTACAACATAGTGAAACACTGATTAAATTTCAGGTGAGAGTTACACTCACATTAAGCGATTGACACCCATCAAATATGATTATCTTTTGCTTTGTAAAAAAATAAATGATTATCCTTGTAGAAGGAATCTATTGGAAAAAACATCTATGCATTATTTTTTTTCGAGGTTCTATGCATTAGTTAACAATGTAAATTTTTACAAATATATCTAATTAAATAATATAAAATAGATATTTTATAGAGAAATTTTTAGAGCTTGCAAAAAGTGACATCAACAAACGATTTAATCGGATTAATTTTATAGTACAATCGAAAATTCAACATGTACCTAAATGATTATAGTGTTAATATTCAGGGATAGATAGTGTTGAATGTTGATATAGATATTAACTTCATATATAAATGCCTAAGCTTAATGCACTTGCTTTTCACAGTATACACCTTAGTCAAGAAGAAAGATCCATTTTTAGAAGTATTTTGTTTTAAGACGGTATTTAGAAATATATGAAACAGAGAATTTCATAACATGAAATATATATAACTGCTCATATGTGATGTGGCAAAGACGATGATAGTTGTTATGCATGGCTATAAAGAGAAACTATACCATAAAATGCTGCATGTTCATCTCTCATTAATTAATACAAATAACCTGCAGTAAATACTACCTAATCTCTTTTCCTACAAAAAAACAAAATACTACCTAATTTCAAATACAACTGAACGTAAAATTATGTGAAAAATCATCTAGACTTCAGCATGGCAAGGTTTTAAAAAAGAGAGAATTTATTTTTGTTGTTACAAAAAGATAAGAGTTATAAAAATGATGATTTGTCGCCTTGTTTGGGTGGTGGGGCTAAAAAGTCCTTACGTACATTTCCGAAAAAAAGCCCTACGAGAGTATGATATTTTTTAGAACAAAGCAAAAATCAAATTTATTAATCCGAACCTATGCAAGGCGTGTAAGGTTAGGGCTCAGAAACAATTAGCACATGATGGTGGTCTTATACGGCTCACTAGGTTTTCTTTTCGGGTTGCGGACTACGGGTGGCTCATATCATACGAGATAGGCAGGCTATTTAGAGACGAGATAAAAAATCCTAAAAAAATTTGAGCTAGAATTTTAAGATACATGCCCTAAGTTTTATTCGGGTTGAAGGACGGTCAGGTGGACCAACCTATTTTGATAGCTTTACTTGTGATCATTGAGTTTATTTATTGTACATAAAATTTAAATAGCATACATAACCTTGACCAATATATTAAAATCAAGCTCCTAAGAAATCTAAGCCAATATGTGTTAAGCACACTCCAAGAAGCAGACAACTTTTTATGCTATCTCTTACTTATGCTATCTCTTATTTCAAGATGTCTCGCAATCCAAACATCTTATTTCGAGATGTCTCGCATTGCACTTTTTCCAAACAATTTTGCTAATTCCCACCCGAAACTTCCAAAAATAACCTCAACGAGAGTTAACTCGTGCTCGGTAGCTAACGTGATTTACTTCGCGTTAAAAGCAAGCATGAGTTAACTCACGTTGCGATCAATTCTTGTTTTTAGGCCAACACCAGCAGCTCCACACTTCAAACACACATTTATTTCCCTCTTCACCTCCAAAACCACATAAGGTACGATTTTTAGATAAAAGTTCGAGCTTAAATCATTGGAAAATGTCAAGAAGGAAGTTCCTACGCACATTAAACGTCAAAAATCAGGTAATGTATTATCTAAACTATTTACATTTTGTTGGTGTTTTTGCTATGTTCATCATTTTGGAGCCCTAGACGTAGCGTGACTAAACTCACGCTGAGGTGACAATATTAGTTAACTCATGTGAGGGCCAACATGACTTAATTTGCGTGGGGGGTTAGTATTTGAATTTTTGCGCCAATTTTGTTTTTTTTCCTTTTGGCTTGTTACATAATTTATTTATAATGTTTTTTATGATATTTTTTATTCAATAGATATAGTGATGGTTGAAAATATGGGGATGATGGTGTTGAGCTGAAATTGGACATCATTGAAGCTTCTGTTGATGTCAAACCTTCTATTGAAGCTTCAGTTGAAGAAAAACGTACCGGTGTTTCCATCGTGATAAGGAAGTAAAAACCGCATCATTTTTTTCCCACAAATGATAGATGGCGAGAGCGAGATGATTTGCTTGGTTGGGTTCGTCGACAAGCGGCAAAGGCGGGATTTACTATATCTATAGATAAATCAAATATAAAAAAATTCAATGTTGATGTTGCAATGCGAAAGGAGTGGTGTATACAAACCACCAAAGACGAAGAATAAATTGAAACTTGAAGGCACATACTCAAGGAAATGTGATTGTCCGTTTAGGATGCGTGGTAACTTTGAGAAAAAGACAAATGAACGGTGGTTGACCATTCTTAATAGAGTTCATAACCATGAGTTGGAGCCAAAGTTAGACGGTCACCTTCTTGCGTGTAGACTAAGAAAGAAGCAGATGAAAAAAGTTGTTTACATGACAAAAAGATTGGCGTTGCCTAGGAATATTCTCACGGATTTTAATGAAAACAATAAAGAAAGTGTGATGAATATAAAACAAGTGTACAGTGCATGTGCTATATGGCGAAAGTCTATAGAGGTGAAGAGACGGAGATGCAATACTTGGTTGCAGAGTTGGAGCAGAATAAATAAGTTTATTTCACAATATCATGAGTGAAGGAAGTGAAGGAGGCGAAGGCAAGTAACATATTTAACAACATCATGAGAGCTTGTAATATGTGGTTGAATCTCTTACAATTGATTCATATGCAAGTGTCGTAATGCGATTCCAAAATGTATAAAAAGAAAATCCCAAAATTCCTAGACTATGTTAAAACCACAATATTAAACATCATTAAAAAAAATTGTGAAATTGAATCTTTGCCCACTGCAATTTTTTTTAATGGCAAAATATATTATATATATAAGGGGATTAAATCTCAAGTATTACACAAAAAGAGAAAATAAAAACACCAAAAAAAACCCCAAAGAAAAACCACTAGTACCCTCAAAAAGACAGAGAAAAGGCGAAATAGTAGTGCAAATCAAACCGGCTCGAACACAAACTCAAAACAAGCCACCAAATCACCCTGCATCACCACCACCCGAATAGACTAGCGCACGCCCCAACCCTCGACTCAACAACCACAAACCACCACGATCCTTACAACGACGAACGATCCGGGAGTTGCGAGGAAGGAGGATTAATCGTGAAGAATATGTAGCCGCCAACAACTGAGCGGTCAGGAAGGCTGTAAGGTGCAACCAATGACTACTCCGTCAACACGAAGCATCTGCACACCTAGCTCTTTCGAGCAACAACATCCAAGCAACCAAATCCAAATCAAAGAGCAGGAGGCCTCCAGTGGCTAGGCCTCGAAGGAACGAAACGGCAACACTGACAAAACACAGCCCCAACAACACGCAAAAATCGACCCTGAGAAGAAAGTGGAACACCAAAAGGTTAGGGGAGATCTAGAAAGCCTCAACCCTAAACCCTTGATGGAACACAACACCTCAAACACAAACTCAACAAAACAAACACAGACAAGACAGAAAGACAGTTGAACAGTGAACCACCGAGAGGCTGATGGAGATCTAAACAGCCTCGACCCTAGACAGAACACAACACCTAAAATACAAACACAACAAAGCAAACACAACCAAAACTAACGTGCAGAGCAGTGAACCACCAAAGGGCTGACGGAGACCTTAAATAGCCTCAACACTAGTCCCTTGACAGAACACAACCCTAACACAAAACACAACACAACAAACATTTGTATATATCACAAACAAGACGATCCAAGAGACACAAACAAGACCAACAACAAACAACCTACTGCAATTCTGATACTCTCGAAGCATTCAGCACTTAATCTGATTGCTTGAAACAAAGAAATATTACTCTAGCATATTATCTATTGTTGTTGTATCACTCGGCTAAGTAACCATTTTATTTTTTTCTAATTCTTTTCCTCCTTAAAACTCAATTTAGTTGTTAAATTTTATTGCTTTGACTTTTTTTTTCTTTTTTCTTTTCGATTGCTATAATTTAACATTTGATTTTGGTTTAGTTTAGCAATTGATGTAGTATAGTATATTGGCTTCGTTCTATTTAACAGAGATTAATTGGATTAGTTTTATTATCGATTGAAAAAGACATGTTAAGTCAAATTAATTATGATAATTTAATAGATGATTTTACGTCTTAAAAAGTGCGAAAAATAAAATTTAAATAAAAAATTAAGTAAAAAGTTTTAATTTTTTTAAAGTATTAGCAATTTAGCGTTGGATCGGCTTGCAGGAGGTCATATTTATGACTTGTTGTCATCATTTGAATTATGCTCTTTATTTCTTCTTAAAAAAAACGGGTAACCATTGTTTAAACTCATCACACACATACAATTGTGATGTTCTAAGTTCGAACTCAAGTGAAGATATCTTACCACATGACATTTAATTTATAAATTCAGAAAACATTTTATATCTATGACAAATAATATACATAATTATTTAGAAAAACAAATTTCAGTTTAGATAGAAGACCTTCTAATAAAAAATTAAGGATTTAATGATAAAATATTCCAACGACCTATTATTTTACTTGTAAATACTATTGGGAAAATATATTGTCAATTTAATCAATGTTTACAAATATTGTGTATTGAACCCTTAATTTTTCCAAAAATAATTAATTTTATTATCACTTTACTTTTATGAGGAATAAAAGTCTTTCAAATTTCATTAGAACCTATTTATTTATTTGTTTTGCTTAAGTGGTCTGTTGGCTAGACTACACACCTTAAATTTTATTTCTTTTTACTTTTGTCAAGAGAGAAGTGAAGAATTCTTAACAATACGTAAACTATCATCATACTCTTAATTCCTAATCTTTAATAAGAGTATGATGATTTCATTTTTTTTAAAGGGAAATAAATAAACTAAAACGAAAACAGAATGAGAAAAAAAATGTGACATATTCAATTTTTAATTTAAGGTTGTAGACCACTTAAACTATTGTCCCGTTCCATTATCACATGAGATGGGAAGAGTTATGGTTTGCTTCAAAAGAAAAATGAGAAGAGTTATTGGATCACATATGCCAACAACACAAGTTTTGTGGACAACATGTTAAAAATACACTCAACACAAGTGGTGAGTTCATTAGAATAGAGTAAATGAAGAAATAACTCCACAACCAAATATTTATTGAATTTTATTATCATACATATAATGTTAATTCTTTTGGGGAGGAATGCAATTTATTTAAGGCTAGTACAATACAAGATTTGTATTTATTTTATTCAATCTTGCCATCATCCATATCATCCCTCTTAAGCATCAATCGATCAACGATTTGGGAAGTTTATCACAATTGTTAGGGACCCATCCAATCTGCCTTTTCTCGTTGTCAAAAATCATTATCTTATTGTGCATAGAGATAGCTGGTGACACCAAAACAAATTGTTATTACAATCAATGTAATAATCATTACACATAAAAAGAAAAGAAAAAAATCTTTACTACCTCCTATCAAATTAGCATCAAAGCCTTGTACACTGCTATCTTGGATTGCCAAGCATATGTTTCCATTTCTCTGAAAATTAATCTAGCATGTTAGTATATAATTGCTTGATTAGAGGATCATAAAATCAAAGGTAGCTTAATAAAAAAAATGTGCTCACTAGGGTTATATAAAGTTCAACTGGTAGCTGAAACTGCGCATTGTTTGGGAAGTCCAATATCACAGGCTTCAAATACCCTTTGCTCACTTCGTCTATAGACTTAAATGGCTTGTCACCTTTCCAACAAGTTAGACCGTCTTCCTTAATAGGTGTAAACGTTCTTCCTTTCGAATTCAATTCACTGTTTATCTGAAATATTAATTAATATTTGATCAACAACCACTATGAATTGGGAACGTTATAGTAAATAAATAAGACGATCAAATTGATATATAATAAGGTTCCTAATAGTTAATTAATTTCTATGATTTTTCTCACCAAATTGAAAAAAACTTTATAATCTCTAGAATTGAAGTATGAATAGGTGGACCCGCAATCAAACAAAAACTGAAGATCCCTGATAGAAGTAGGTTTTCCATCGTAAATCAGATGTGCTAGTCCTGAGAAGTAGCGTCCTTCTACGACAATCCTTTCATTTCTACATAAACAAACAAATTAAATTGATTAAGGTCGTGTATAGTATATGTATGTATGAGTGGCAACATCTATTAAATCATTTACCTTGGAGGATTCTGCATAGGTGTCCAACTAATCTGTGTATATGGTTTGGGAATGAAGTTATCTCCAAAGAATAAATACCCTCCTTGTCCTTTTTTCCTACTAGTAAGACAATGACCTACCACATTTTTAATCAAGCCCTTAGATTTAAGCTGGGACAATATGCTGGCCTCACCATTTCCAAGCCCTAGGATCCCTTCTGGGATCAGTTCTTTATGAGTAGCCTTCGAATTATTTGTACACCTGCCATATTAATTTAAACGCTTAAATTATTATCATATCAAAATAGTTAATTCAAAAATCTTTGGTGTGAGTGACTCACCCGAATGCGACCTCAGGGTGCTGTAAAGTGCGATCGGAGCTTTCTATGGGAATACTGTCTTCTACTAGGAAACCTCGAGCTTCAAGAGCGTCTGCATATGTTTCATGATACACACATAGTTTAAATGGGTCAAAACAAGGATGCCTTGGTTTTTCCTGTATTGCAGCACACAAGGGACTCCCACAATCCACTGGTTTGCTAGGTTTATAAAGTTTATCCTTAGGCTGCAAAATTAACCAACAAAGATCAGCATATAGTACTAATTAATTATTAGATTAATGTAATTATGTCAAATAGGATTAATTATTACCATGGTGCAACCTTCACATTTATAATCACACTGAACCCAAGTGAGATCAGTACCCGTGTCAATAAAAAGGTTAAAGGACTGTGCGGAATTGCCAATTTTGAGGGACACTGTGTAATCCCTGCAATGCATACATCATCATAAAAAAATGAGTTAGTCATAAGTTGATATACATAAATTTTGGAATGAAATTGTTGGCCTACCTATTCGGCCCTTCTTTAAGCGGAAAAACAGTAGAAGAAATGAGATTATGAAATGATAATTCTGTGGAATTGGCATCCAAGGATGATAAGGAATGGGATGTGGAAATTATAGAAATAAGTAGCAGAAGGAGGAATGTAACTAGTGGAATTCCCATGTTGGTTTTCATATCTATCTTCACTATGTTTTTAGAAAATATGAATGCAATGATCTTGTAATGTGGTAAACCCAAGAGGATGTCTTATGCTTATATAGAGACCGAAATGAAACTCTTAAGATAAAAAGTTCATACGAAATTAATTCATAATATTTTTACATTGACTTTTAACAACTACCCCCCGGTCCCGTTTTTAAACTACGGCCTTCTAAAGATTTTTGATACATGATTTTATGTATGTTCGATGATCCACTTTTCTCTCTCTTCTCTCATTCTCAAACCCAAGCCGTCACCTATTTCTTCTTCTTCTTGTCAGAGGGGTGATTTAGGGTCAATTTTGGCCCTAAAATCACCCATCGGAGTTGTTTTTCCTTCTATCTTAATTGAATAAGTGATTTCACATATTTTCAGTTCTCTTTCGTTTGTTTTTGTGATTTCGTCGTTCTGTACGACTCTGTTTGTTTTGATTTCCCGTCTTTGTGCGGTGTGTTTTTTTCTTTCCCGACTTAGTGCAGTGTTTACTTGATTCATGCTGAAAGATTAGCTTTGAGCAAGTGTAGATCCGATCAATGACTTTGGTGTCATCAACGTTGCAGATCAGAAGACATGATTATTCCGGAGACTTGAATACAATAGGCATATGTTCTTTACCCATTTTATGCTATTAACATGGATGTTGTGTGTTTGTTCACAGATTCATCCTTTTTGTATTTAGCTAATTTGGATTTGTATTGTATCGATACACTCTATCAATTTGAATGAATATCGTTTATTTTTGTCAAAAAAAAAGATTTTTGATACATATTAAAAATAATTATTATATGAGATAGTAATTTTATATAATGATCTATATTTTAAAAAATTATAAGTTATTAAGAGTAATTTATAATAAGATTAAATAAAAAAAATTAGTATTGATTAAGAACACAAAATGACAATCCATTTGATATAAAAAGATTACTTTTTTTTTAACGTAAAAAAAATTACTATTTTACTGACGAAGTTAAATTTAACCGACTGAGTCAATTATGTATGCTTGTGGTACAATTTGGATCGATTATGAAACAAAAAATTATCAAATCCAAAAATTAAATGCTCGTGGTTCGGTTTGAATAACTTCTAAAAAAAATATCTGATTCAATTTTATGTAGTTTAGTGTGGATCAATTGTTTATATCCAAGTAACAATTTTTTGAAAAGATCTACTAAAATTAATATCATAAAGACACAATAAAATCATTTGCTTGTTGTAAAATATAATTTATAATATACTAAAAATTAACGATTATGAATGAAAATAGTCGATTATGATTGAAACACATGAAATAATAAAAAATACATTAAATTTATCGAATAAATATTATTGAAAAAATAAAAACCAGCAAACAATGATTAAATTTCAAGTGAGAGTTACACTTACATTAAGCAATTGACAAATATCAAATATGAATTCTTTGTTTTGTAAAAAAGATATGATTATCCTTGTACAAGTTTATATTAGAAATTTTAGAGGTTCTATGCATTATTTTTTTTTTAGAGGTTCTATGCATTTATTAACGATGATACATATACATAAATCCTTACCGCCTAAGCTTAATGACCTTTGCTTTTCACAGTATCCAACTTCAGAAAGTGCTTACCGAGTGAAGAAGATAGAGCCGTTTTTAGAACTATATTTATTTTGAAACAGTATTTAGAAATATATGAAACACCAATTTAGTAAAATTAAACATAACTGCTCATATGTGATGTGGCAAAGACGATGCATCATACATCATAGTACATGCATGGATAGAAAGAGAAACAGTGATCTCGGACTATACCATAAAATGATACATGTCCATCTCATTAATCAATATAAATTAATTACCTGTACTGAATACTAATCTCTTTTCCTAAAAAAATAAAATACAACTAGCTCACGGCATGGCAAGTCAAAAGTTATAAAAGAAAATATATTATTTATGGTTACAAGAAGATAGAATTATAAAAATGGGTTAAATATGTTTTTGTCCTTACATTTTGCGTCTCTTTAAAGAATAATCTGTACATTTCATTAAATATTTTTAAAATTCTCACATTTTATCTTCGTTATCAAAATTAGTCATTACTGTTAATTCTCTAATGGAATGTTGATGTGGCAGTTAGTGGGTCCCAAAATGTAATGACTATTCTTCAAAGTCACGCAAAATATAGGGATCAAAAAACATATTAAACCTTAAAATGATTGGGACCCACATCAGCATTATGTTAAAGAATTAACACAGGGACTAATTTTGATAACGGATATAAAATATGAGGATTTTAAAAACATTTAATAAAATGTAGGGACTATTCTTCAGAGAGGCGCAAATTGTAAGGACTAAAATTATATTTAACCCTTTTAAATATTGATATTTATGTATGCAATTTGGTTTGCTTTAAGAAAAGAATCCAAAATCTAATCCAATCGGAGTGGCTGTTACAAAAGTACGTTCAAACGCATCCAATATATTTTGGTTTTGTGCGGTTTCTCTTTTATTTAATCGATTTGTGGTTTTATTCTAGGTTTGTTTGGATGCGAACACCCTATTTATAACACATTGAAACAATGATTATATTTCATGTGAGAGATACACCAATTGACACACATCAAATATGATTTTTTTTTTAATGGCAAAATATATTATATATAAAAAGGGATTAAATCCCAAGTATTACACCAAAAAGAAAATAAAAATACACCAAACATTCAATGAAAAATCAACAACAATCAGTTTTCCAATACCACCAACAAAGATCAAAAAAGCAGCCGACGACGATAAGTTGCTTCAAACGATCAAATACGCCCACCACCCAACATCCGATAAGCCGGAGGAGACATCAACAAGTCTTGGAGAACATGTGTTGAAGAAACTAGCTCCCGATCTCGAATCAAAAGCGATCGGCCCACCAGACTCCAAACACAAATCAAAAGGCACCCCTCAACTCACGACCCACCTGAGTAGACTCCTAAACCTGTCCAAACTCAGCCCACCAAAATCCCGATGCCAAATTCAAAGACGGAGAACAGGTGGAACAGCAGCACAAATCTAACCAGCTCGAACCTAAAGAAACCCAATCAAGCCACTAACTCAACCACCACAAGCACCACCCCAAACACCTTAACAACGCTACACTCTGGACTATTGTACCATCTATCTTCGCGGAGGAGAAAAATCTCAAACCATCCAGAGACTGGATCCACAACAACTGCACGACCCTTTGCATGCCTAAGGGACGCCACCGACGACGAGGAGGAGGTTGGGAAAGCGCACAGAAGCTTGGACGACCAGAAAGCGGAACAGTAACCAAACTCAACATGGAAAAGGCACAAGCCCCTCTCCACAAAAGAAACACGAACAAAAACAAAAGACACGAACATCAAATATGATTATCTTCACAGAAAATATGTATAAGAAAACAAAAATAATATATATATATATATATATATATATATATATATATATATATATATGCATTATTATTTTTTAAAACATTTTGAAAGGTTTCAAGCATTAATTAACAAAGTAAAAAGTGACATCAATAAACGATTTAATCGGATTATTTTTATAGTACAATTGAAAATTCAACATCTACCAAAAAAGTTATAATGTTGATATAGATATTAAATTCATAGAGAATTCCTTGCTTTTCACAGTATTCACCTTCAGAAGAAGAGATAGTCGTTTTTAGAAATATTTTTATTTTGAGATAGTATTTAGAAATATATGAAACAGCAATTTAGTAAAGACGATTCCTCATAAGTTATGCATGGCTAGAAAGAGAAACAGTGTGCCCGAACTATACCATAAAATGATGCATGTCCATCTCATTAATTAATTAAAAATAAATAGAGTTATTGTTTTTTTTCTCACAAAAAGATAGAATTATAAAAATATGATTTGTTCCTTAAGAAAATGACGTGTAGGGATGACAATGCGTCCCTCCCCTGCTTAAGACCGGACATCTTAAATTTATTATAATGAAAGAGTAAATATCTGCATACAAAAATGTGAAAAGGTGGGAAAGGTCAAACAAATCATATTTATATCATAACATAAACAATGGATGATGAATGATTTTGATTGATATCAACTTATAATTAATAAATATTTCATCATCTATCTTTTGTTGATGAGTAATGTAGTTGTCATCTATGACTAAAGGATGGAACTCTTTGATGATCAAAATCCACCTCAAATAAATGACAAATTTCTATGTAAAATAAGGGCTTTGTGGGCAATGTTTTCATTCACACAGCGAACAGTAAAATTTGATAGAAAATGTAACGTTGAATGCAAAAAAAATAAAATAAATGTTTGTTCCAAAAAAAATCGTAGTAGTAGAAATATGAACAACATATGGATCGCATCACTAGAACACATCAGTACAAACAAAGGTTTAATTTTACCCCAGGTATGATAATGTCACGCTCTCAATATTCACTTACTTGCTAGCACAATCGCCTTACGTTGACATAAAAGTGTCTTTTGCAGGCACACCTTCTCACTTGGCGAGAGCATACGACTAGTCGCGGCAAATTAGATCACTTACGTGAAAACTACACCTTTTGTTTAAGAGGTACACCCTACATGTCCATACAAGAATATTTATGCAAAACTATTTTTAAGCTTAAATCCAGTTTTGGTTCCATTGTTCAATTTTGGTCCTCTATTTTAGAAATTTTGACAACTCCATGATTTTGACCATCCGATCGAGGACATAGCAATATATTAGGTGCCATGACATGAATGTGAATGTTTAATTCTTGAAAGTCTTCAAAACTAGGATATTAAATTAAGAAGATCAATTGAAATGATGCAAATGAATGAGGGTGAACAATTTTGTCACGTCATCAAATTGGATGATAATCATAGATTTGTCAATTTTTTAAATTAAGAATCTAAAATTACGCAATTAAAAATTGAGAGTCGAAATTGCATATAAGTCCTTTTTATCAATCAAAGTAGTTTAACACTATGATATAAAAAAAGGAAAAAAGAATTATTACTTGTTAAAGAATAAAGATAAATTATATATTTCAATATTAAACACGTCAAAAATGTTTGCAACAAAGAAAAACCTCAAAAGTGTTTGTTTTGTTAACTCAATATTAAAAAACATATTGTGATCTTCACACTCATCAAATATTATAAGAATAGATACAAGCAACTCCTTTTAAATGAGTCTTATCTAAGAAAAAATAAACTTTTTTTTTTCTTTCTATTTTTCTATAAAGGTAAAGGAATGGATTTTTCTTGATTCAATTAGACATTGCCCTACTTTCGGTTTACAGTCAATGTACATATGCCCAAGTCAAATGCTTTTTCTTATTTCTAATCTCAACTTTAAATCAGAATATTCTTTTCAAAGCAAATAGCCAAATAGACATATCTAGCAGAACAAATGAACTATCAAGTTGGTTCACGGAACTATCACGTGGTACAGGGACCCATATTCTTGTCCATAAATCAATCAATTATTCAATTTACACCTCCATTGATACCCATATTAGGCCAAATTTCCGCAATGAATGCAACTGGTTCCATTCCATATCTAAGTAACAAGAGACCAAGTTGGCAGGTTCAATTTCCATCAGCACATAATAATTATTCACATCGCCATGCTCAATTGTTTTCCAACATAAATTGGTGCAAGAAAGCAACTTAAACTTAGCAGATAAGATGGAATAAAGAGCTTAAATAATTATGGTAATTGACATGACTAAAAAAAAAAAAAAATCGAATAGATGCATACAAGTTCAAATTCAAAATTATTACCAGCTGAATTGTGATATATGGAATAATGTGTTACTGTTTTTTTTTTGAGAGAAATGTGTTACTAGTTGAAGTGTGATATATGAGAATAATGTAATGTTACTCCACATTGGCACATCATTATAATTATACCAAAAGAATTAGAGAGGGAGCTGATTGGACAAAATATGCCACAAACCTCCACATTTCACAGTCACAACAAAGGAAACAAGCTACCTAAAAGCATTACCTATGTCGATTCATCTTTTTAGGGACCCAATTTCAATTAAAAAATCTTCTCATTTCAACCTATGTAACACATAAGAAGCTGGACCACGGATCCAAATAGTAGACCAAATCACAGCTGACTCAGAAGTCCAACACTTTCATGACTTTATCAAACAAGTGGTCCTTTTTATTTATTTTTTATGTATTTTTCATTTAGCTCCATATTGCTACAGTCCAACGTGGGGAACATACCAGAATTAAACTAACAATGGGCAACTACACTTTTTTTTATCACCTAATTTCATGTGCAATTGTTTGATTAATGTTGGAAGCAATCACAAAAAAGATGTAATCGGATTCATTGCAACAAATTGACGTATCACAATTAACATATTAACATTTTTTTATTAAAAAAGAAAACAATGTGACTGCATTGCGGACATTTTGATTCAAATTAGACGGTCAAAATTTAACACTAACAAAATTAGACGGATGACTGAGATTCACCTACATTCGCTCAATATTTGACTGTAGGGAATCCATTCCGGAAGAAGAAAAATTGGTATATCATTGCCAATTTACTACAATACATTCTTTTTACAAAGATTTACAAGAACCAGAAGAAAAAAAAAAGTGGTATAGCATTAGCAATCATTGTATATATATAAAGATTAGGGTAAAATTTACTCAAAAAAAAAAGATTAGGGTAAAATTAAGAAAAGCCATAATTTTTATTAATATTTGTAAAATGAGATTAAGATCCATGAATGAGATTAAGAGCTAGCTAGAATTGAATATCAATTCTAATGGGTGGTTCTTGAATCAAAATCTTAGGAAAAGAAGATTCAACTTTGAGAGAACCTCTACAAAGTGGACAACTAGATTGATGAGTTAACCACTTATCAACACAATCACAATGAAAATAATGTTCACACCCTGGTAAAACCTTCAGTTTCTCACCGTCTCTAAACTCTCCAAGACAAATACAACACTCCGTCTCTTCCCACGCGCCGTTCTCAGGGTCCGTCGGAGCTTGATGAAGAATAATGGGCAGTTTCTTGATTGCAGCAGGGTCTAGTCCTTGTGGTGGTTGAGCTGGCGGCGCGTGGATGGAGGCGGAGTATGTCGTGGTGATGTGAGTGTGGTAGCGGCAGACCCAACGTGTGTAGAAGAAGAGAACGATAACTAGAAGGAAAATGGAGAAGAGTACAATAACAAAGAAAAGTGTTCTGCCTTTGATTTCTAGGTCTCTATCATCAAGCTCAGTGTAGTGCCAGTTTAATGATCTAGAATTAGGGCTTGACATGTTGATGTTTAAGGAATGAGAAGGTGGTTATGATGGTGGTTGACGGCGGAGCAAAGCTATAACGATGGTGTAGCATTAGAATAAGAGTAAATAAATAGTGTTATGTTATGAGTTTGGTTCCTGGTGCACTCGCAAATTGTGAAGTGGGAACTAGAAACGAATGGATAACGTTATTTATAGTAAGTTTGGTTCCTGGTGCACTCGCAATTTTGGCGCGTGAGGAATAGTAATATAATTTTCTTTATGCATATATTTATATGAGTTTGAATATATCAAATTTAGAATAAAGTAGAGAAAAGAATTTAGTTTAGAAGAAAGTGTTAAAAGAGAGTGGTAAACATCAACGGTATTGCAATATGCAGCGGGTTCGCCGACAAGTCCTTTTACCTTGGAGACATTATGGGCAAAGTGGATTGGATAGGACAATATGGGGTTCAATGTATGTATATTTAATGGGACTCAATTTGCTAGTTATGTGGAGTTTCTACTCCAGACACTTCGTACTCTATCACTCTGTTTAAAGAAAAAGAAAGAAGATTTTCATGCTCAATCCGTGCTGATTTTATAGGTTACTCTCTTTATAATGTATCACCAAGTAACATTGCATCATTATTTTAAATTATTTTATTGTTTTTTCTAACAAGTAGTCTAAAGACATCGCTTAAGAAACTCATAAAAAGAAATTCTGTTATGAAAATACAAATCAAATATATGTAAAAGTCATAATTACACAATGTTTTATGTAAAAGTTATTAATGTTAAATGCTTAAACAATACTTTAAGAACACTTGTTAGCAATTTTTTATGGTGGTTGTTACAAACTATCTACTCCTATCAGTTTTGTTAAATGAAGATCATAAATAAGTTTTGTCAATCGACAAAGTTCTATGGTCTAATCTAAAGTTAAATTCAGGTACTGTTGTTTTTTTAGGACAAAATATCTTTTTTGTCCTTTAAGTTTAACAAAAATACCGAGTTAGTCTTTAAGTTTTATATGTTTCAAATACATTCTTTAAGGTTTCATAAGTTTCAATTACGTCATTTAAGCTTATTTAAGTTTCAAATAGGTCGTTTAAATTGTTAATTTAATGCACATATTTGAAGTTTTTAAGTCTCAAATAGTTCATTAAAAGGATACTAACGACCTATTTGAAACTTAAAAAACTTGAAGGACTAACCTGAAATTTGTGTCAAATTTAAAGAACCAAAATAAGTATTTTGCTTTTTTTTAGTGTTAAGACTCTAATTAGGAAGGGGTTTAAAGGGGAGGATTTTAGAGGCTAAGTTTATATTTTAAAATATATTTAATATTTTCAGAAGAAAAAAAAAATGATAACTTGATAAATTAGCTATAATACTTCAATTATTTTTAATTGAGTTTAAAAAAATATTTTTATTTTTAGTATTTGTGATTTAAAAGAGAAAAGTAAGTCATCTTCTCTCCTCCAAAACTTTAAATTGAAGGTGCCTCATTGTGATCGACACAATTGGAGGTGCTCGCCAACAATGGTGAAAATTGGCTTTCCCATCGTACTCACCGCATTGGAAACTCTGATACTTGTTAGCTTTCTTTAAGAAGAGCTTGATCAAACTCAATCTTCCATTTCATAATGAACACACAATTTGCAATAAGTGCAAAAAATGCCACGTAAAATTACTCTAAACTTGTTTCATGGAGACACCAATTTTTTACGAAGAATTTTGGTTGATGAAAAACTATACCAAATTTGACCATAAATGAATAATTAATTGGTGCAACCATAGAGTCCAAAGGAAAGCTTTAGATGAACAATGAACAACAAAAGGTAGGTGAAATGATAAACATTATATGGTGAAAAGTGAAAGAAAAAACTTGTAACTGAAAAGAAAATAAGAGAAAGCATTGAATTGACAGAGCATGAATTTCGTGAAATGTAAATAGAACATTAACATAAAATTGCAAAGAAATTAAGGACAAGATACACATTTTGACACTAGGGAAAGAAATTAAACTTGGTGGACGTCATTCTCTCTATGATTCTTTTTTGAAGTTTGATTAACACTACACTAAATACTTGCTATGTCGACCAAATATTAGAATCTCCTCTAATCTTTTTTTTTCCTTTCACAGAACAATTTATGCAACTCTTTTCCACCATTTGCTTTTAGCCTCATAAAAAAAGATAACGTAGACAGAACCTGCTTGTGAATAATAGCTTAAACTACAAAACGACATAATAATTTATTGTCCTATGTTTCTGTCTTATACACCAAATCAAAATGTCTATGCTTGGATGCAAACATATGAAACAAAATATCAAAGCGTGATTAGGGCATGAGTCTGATATTTCGGGACTCTAAAATGACATGAAAGCTAGTGACTAGTGACTGGGTCTGACCCAGACAAGGAAAGTATGTTTTCCTTTCATTTTTGTTCTACTAAACATCATATTTGATCCTTTACCCCTAAGTTCTGTCTTTAATAAAAAATAATATTTAAATTAATCTATGACATTTTTATAGGAGATAAATTAATCTTTGTTGTAATGAAACAAAATTAACATATGACTGATTTGTCCTTTTGTATAAAAATGTAAAGACTAATTAGAGCATTTTTTTGTAAAGGTTGAATTAGACCGCAAGAAAATTGTCAAAGATCGAATTGAATATTTATAATTTCTTTTTTCTTGTTCTACGATAGGAATAACGTCGAAAACTTCTATTTTCTTTTCTTTTATATTTTCTCTTTTTCTTCTTCCATTTTTTTTCTTTTTTGTAATTTTCCTTTTTTTCTTTGGAGCCTCAAGGGAGACCATGACTGTGTAAGACTAACTTTCCAACACATATATGGGCCCAGTGGAAGCCCAAGTTCAATGAAAGTTAGGTTTACTTAACTATCCCCCAAAAATTGAGAATGATACTCTAACTTCATGTTTCAAAAAGCATTCATACAACTTATTTGTGAGAGACGTTGCTATAAGTTGCACATATGGCAATGACTCAAAAAACAACTAACCAGTCTAACCTCTGACCCCAAAAACAAAAACTATACCAAATATGTTAAGGGCCACAATACCCACTATCGATTTTTTGCACGGTTCCTTCTTTCATGACTCATAATATCACTAAACAACCTTTTTCTTTATTCAGAGAGTGATCGTACAAGGGAGCCAATCCGGATTAAACGTCTGAAATTTCTAACTTTTTTAATGCTTCAATTATATTATTTTTTCCTTAGAACAATTTTATAACTTTTTTAGTGCTTTAATATAATTTCCTTGATATCAAATCAAGTGTTACAAATTATGTTGTCATCAAATCCCATCATTTGTCTGTGATTTTTGTGATCTTTCTACTTGAAAAATGAAGATTACTGCTCTTCCCCCAACACAAAACGCTCGCACCCTGCAGCCATGTCCAAAATGCCCATGCACTAGTTAAGTAGCGCAAGTGTTAATCGTTGCGTCACTTAACTAACGATGCGTAAATTAACTTGCGCTACGCTAGTTAAGTGGCGCTACGTGTTGTCTTAAAGAAGACAGAACACTTCATTTCCTCATTTCTTATCTAAAATCTCAAAAAATCTCTCTCAAATCACCAAACCCAAAATTCCTTCAAGTTCAAATCAAACAACACTCCAATAACAAGTAAGTCTTCATAATCAAACATCATTAAACTTTTATGTTTATATGTTAAATTTTGTCTCTTAAATTAGAAATTTTTTAGATTTAGGGTTTGTTTAAATTTTGGTTTTTTTGGCAAGAAATCATACAATGTGTACATGAAAATGACTTGCGTTACTTAAATGTTTAGATGTTTGCATGTTTATGTTGTAGTTTTTTTTTTAGATTTAGG
>Ga0228710_1001983_pt1 | contig 31706 bp, 23 predicted proteins | sample MedpolnodulmetaG_FD_177995 | JGI IMG/M metagenome (GOLD analysis project Ga0228710, IMG submission 177995) | Root nodule microbial communities from Medicago polymorpha collected in Santa Monica, California, United States - pink nodules | ecosystem: Host-associated > Plants > Roots > Nodule...
CTTGTTAATCTGATGAATTGATGATACTATGGGGACTGAACTTTTGATGTCACTGTACAAACAGTGGGGTGTTACTCACTACAATTTTGATGTTATAGTGTTAACTTCATCAGAAAAGTCATTTTCACGACTTCACCATAGAATTTTCCAAGGGTAATACCATATGAACTTCTTCTTCATTTAATGATTTTTGTCTAAAATACTTCAATTGCTATGTCAATGTAGGTCTTCAACCCTTTGTGACCCTTTTTCATTGGGACCTTCCTCAAACTCTTGAAGAAGAATATGGTGGATTTTTGAGTCCTAATATAGTGTAATTCACATCTCATATGACCAAAGATAATCTAATATCATAAAGTTAGGTATATCATCATATGTTTTTTCCTCTAACTATCACTATATCCAGGAACGACTTTCAATATTATTCAGAACTTTGTTTTAAAGAATTTGGAGATAGAGTAAAGCATTGGATCACATTGAATGAACCATGGAGCTTTGCCAAGCATGCTTATGCTAATGGAAAGTTAGCACCTGGTCGATGTTCGCCCTGGCAAAACTTGAATTGCACCGGTGGAGATTCCGCCACTGAACCCTATATAGCGGCTCATAATCAAATACTTGCTCATGCAACTGCTGTCAATGTCTACAAAACTCAATATCAGGTTTGAATTTATTTTAATTAAATCAATTCTCGCAGTTTATGTCTTAGATTTTGATGTCTACTTAACCTTGCAAAAACATATGGCTAGGTAGATTTTGTACTTTTCTCTAATACGTCTCCTTTATGGTTAGGCTAGCTATTGAGTTATGAGCTATATATGATAGTATATGATAGATTTTTGAGTTTAGATTGGCACGAAAGCAATCATCACTACTAGTTTATATAGTAAGAGCATGTCGGGTGTCATAGATGTTTCCATAAGTTAATGAACCATATCTTAATTTTTCAGTCCATTGAAGGAGTTTGATGTGCCAAAGTGGGTAGCATAAAAATTGCTGATTGCTGAAGTATTTTAAATAAGACATTATATCATAGAAATTAATCAACTAATGTTTAACTTTTTGACAGCATTGAGTAGAAATAAAAAATATAAAAATGTGATTTTTTTCAGAGTTGCATAATTATTACAATTAGAGCAGCTAAATGTGTATGAGTTGCATTAATATGATGTGGCATTGTGGGACCATCTTTCAGTGGTTTATAAAACCCAAAATAAACTCCTTAAAAAATAACCATTGAAGATGCTCTAAGAGTTGCCACCCACTTAATTATGGCTATTCTTTAGATTTAAGATTTTTTTATTCCAATACTTTGTATTTCTTCATTAATTAATATCCATATTGAGACCTAATTTTCTTTACTTTGCACAGACATCTCAACAGGGCAAGATAGGGATATCATTAATGTGTTACTGGATGGTCCCACTCTATGATACAAAATTGGATCATCATGCTTCACAAAGAGCCATTGATTTCATGTTTGGATGGTAATTAACTACTTTATGAACCATAAATTATATTTGAAACTTGACTATAGTAATTATGCAAGACATCGCAAGAGAGATATTTTAAAAAATGTATTGTAGGTTTATGGATCCATTGACAATAGGAGACTACCCTAGCTCCATGAGGTCCATACTAGGGAGTCGATTACCAAAGTTCTCAAAATATCAAGCAAAGCTTGTAAAAGGATCCTTTGATTTTATTGGATTAAACTATTACACTTCCTATTATGCAACTAATGCACCTGAATCAAGTGAAGTCAAGCCCAGCTACATCACAGATTCACTTGTTATTCTTACAAGTAAGTGTGTTGTTAATGATGATATTTTCAATAATACAGTAGAATACACCTTAGTTTAACACACAGCAAGATTCATTACTATCACATCTTAAATGTGTGACAAAATGAAATCTTTTGCTACTCTAAAGCCTCAATTAATTCAATTTAAAGCAAAAAATAATCATGCATTTGTTATGTGCAAGTGTGAGTAATATGCCCCACATTAGATAAAAAAGTGGAGGTTGAATACATTATAAGTGAAAGAGGATTCACAAAATAAGTGGTTAATGGTTTACGTTTTTATGGTTAGTACTTAGTAGGGTATATGTTTTACGTTTTCATGATATTCTAAATTGTTAATTAAATACATGTGAAATAAGTTGTTAATATCATCATTCTGTGGTGAAAGTTTTTAATGCCATTATTTTTGTACTTGCAAAAGTACAACAAGAGAATCTAGGATTTAGACTTTTTATGAGATGCCTTAAGAATGATCCCAAAAGTAGTATTATAACCCTCTGCGTGCTTGTTTTTGCTTGACTTAAGCCCTAAGCAAGTTGGGCTTTAAGTCTTTTCAGAGACTTCTAGAAGCTTTTAGGAGATTGTTGAAGCGGCGGCTTTGGAGGGGCGCGCCTGGGCCTCAAGGGCCTTCGGGAGGGCGTCTAGGCCCTTCTGGAGGTCGTGTAGGCTCTTGTAGAGAGCGCCTAGACCCCTAGGAGTAGATTGACGGTCCAATTTTGTATTTGTCTTATGAAAGTTCTCCAATATTTAAAAAAAACACGACAAATAAAAGTATTGTTCATATGTATATGTGTAAAAAGTTGTGTTAGAATAACAGTTGTTGTTAATAATTATTAACTAGCTAGTAGGAGGAAAATTTGGGTGAACATATGAGTATGGAATAAATTTGAGTGACATGTAACAACTAAATTTTCCTTAAAAAAATAAAAATGTAACAACTAAATTTAGTGTAAGCAACTACATATATTTATGTTAACAATTGACTATTATGTAGTAACTTTTTTTTTTTACAGACAACCGTAATGGAACACCTATTGGCCCAACGGTATGTGCGTGATAATTAAGTTGCAGTTGTAAACCTAATGTTTTTACATTTCAATTACAAACAATAATATAATGCCTTATTTAGGTTTTGATTTTAAATTTTTCTTGGACTACATTGACATAAAGGGAACCTATATTACACATGCAGGCAGCTTCAAAATGGTTATCAATTTATCCAAAGGGAATTCACGACTTGTTGCTCTACATTAAAACAAAGTACAACAACCCGTTGATCTATATCACTGAAAATGGTAATTCTAATACACCAACTAGATTTTCTTTCAATCTATTTCTTTAAGGTGCAAAAGTTAAGCATTGGTTTATACTAAAATTTTGATAGGAAATTTACGTTAGTCGCAGTTATTTCTTTCTAATATACAATTTTATTGTAAACACATTATATTGTGAATTTATATATAGGTATGGATGACTCTAATGATCCAACACTCCCTCTTGAGAAAGCCCTTGAAGACACACAAAGGATTGATTACCACTATGGTCATATCTACTATCTTCAAACTGCAATAGAGTATGTGCCCTAAAAAATAACTTTGCACCGAAAAAATTAAAGTGTATATAGAACAAGAATATGAATTTTGTCTCTAATTCTCTCTTTAATATTTTTTAAGGTCTCTCATTAAAAAATTTGATGACTAATTTAGTGACACATTTTTTTTTTCTTTCTACATAGCAATTAAGTTACTAATTTTATTTTTGTATAGTGTAATTTCCTTTTTCTAATTTTATCTAATTAATATATATATGTTTAATGTATAAATTTTTTACAAGGAATGGAGCGAATGTGAAAGGGTACTTTGCATGGTCATTGATAGACAACTTTGAATGGAGTTCAGGCTACACTTCAAGGTTTGGAATATACTTTGTAGATTATAATAATGGCCTCAAAAGATATCCAAAAATGTCAGCCATCTGGTTTCAGGATTTCCTACAACACAAAACAGTTACAGATGTATAATAAAGTTGATGCAATGAGAAGTAATGTTGATTGAATGGTCACCTTTCGATATGTCTAATAAATTGCTTCACCCAAATTCCATTATTATTTATCGTTGTAATGTTGAACAATTAGCTACCAATTTTGAGTTCTTATTGATGAATTATTTTTTATTTTTTTTTGTAAGAATTGCCACCAAAAGAATCTATAAGAATGAAACATGGATAAATGTGATTACTTGGTTATGTTATTTTTTATATTAAAAACAATCAATATTCATTCATTCAATTTGATAGAACACATCAATAAAATACAAATTCACTAAGAATAAAAAAGATAAATTTGCAAACAAACTTATAACATCCATGTTAATAGTATAAAGGGACAAAAAAACATTGACCTACAAATATAAATATGACTATATTCAAGTCTCTGGAATAGTCATGTATCCGGATATGCAATGTTCACGGCGTGGAAGTCGTTGATTGGATTGACAATGGTTCGAAACTTATTTGACAATCTGAATTGAACAAATACTTGAACAAGACGGGTGAGACAAACAACATCGGACAAAAACGACAAATAAAACAACGTTGCGCTAAGACGACGAAATCACGAAAGAAAAAGTTAAATAGATGTGAAAATCACTTATTTAAATAAAAAGTGTAGAGAAAAACAATTTAGAGAGATGATTTGAAGTGAAAAATTGACCCTAAATCATTTCTCTTTACTAGATGAAGGAGAAAAAATTAGGGTTTTAGTGACGTTTACAAATAATTTTTTTTTTAAGGAAGTTATAAATAAAATATTATTACTTGGTTTTTTATTTTATTTTTAGAGGATATGATTACTTGGTATGTTGAGGCTACTTAACATTAACCTAGTAATGTATTAATATCGTGCAATTATAACTCCAAGTATATTCATCTACTCAAACTCAAACATATGTTTTGAGAGATAAGTAAAGTTTGATGGTTAATTATTTTATTTAAAGATCAAACTTAAACATTTTTCAAATGACTCAGTTTTAGATGAAGTTTTTCTTTGTTGAGGCAAAACGACTTTAAATAAAATTGGTGAAACACTTAATTATACTCATTGAATGTTACCGTCAAGTAATGAAGTTTAAATCTTGTAAAAAAAAAAGTCAACTAATGAAGTTTAAGATCTATGTATGTAGTATAAAATGTAGAGTTCATATAATATTAATCTAGAAAAAACAGTTAAAAGGTAAAGCTTTTTTTATTTATTTTTTTGAACAAAAAGGTGAACCTTTATTATTTTTAATAAAAAAATTATTCCAAATTAATAAAAATTGAATACAAATAAATATTTTATTAAAATTTATTAAGAATTGTGAAATTGACTTTTAGATCAAGTCAATATTAGACGTCCCTAACCCACTTAGGTTAGTCTGGTGGTATTGACTTGGGATTTGCGAGTGTGCTCTTCGTCAATGTGTTTGATTATTCCCGATGTCAATTTTGGTAGGCTAGTTCAGCTTATTAAAAAAAATAAAATCAGACATCCCTAAATGTATATTTAAAATTTAAATTTCTTTGAGTTTTGATGCTTGTTCATACTCTCTGAACATCCGAGACCAATTAAACCAAACATTTATTTTTATCAAAAAAGAAACATCTAAAGTAATGAAATCAATATTATTGTGAATAAAAGACAATAATTAGTAAAAAAAAATCTATTCATTTAATATTTTTATTTGGATTATCATGATATTGATATAAAGTTTCTACCGTCATTTAAAAATGACTATTTTCCATTGCTTAATTATTCATTTAATACTTTAAACCTAACATAATATTTTTTATATTGATTTACTTGCACACATACATTCGATTAGTGAAAAACTATATACTATATTACATTAAACTATTTTACTCTTTCATCACTCCCCAAAGCTCTCTCAAACAACTTTTCTAGTTTTTTTTAATTTTTTTTTCTTCTTCTTACAATATGTTTGGAACAACGGTGGATTTTTCACAAACGTACGTTTAGCTAGATCTTACGATTTTTGACTTCTTTAAATTCACGTTGAACTTACATAAGAACACGAAAATATATCGCCAAATGCGAATCCAAACACTGCATTATTTGATAACAAGTGAATTACGTGTGTGAGTGAAAGTTTAAAAGTGAATTGCACCAACAACATTAAACTATTTTACACTTCATATAAACCAAGATTCATCCTTCATAAAAAAAATAAATAAACAAGACTTATAAAATTTTGGGCCATGGGCTAAAGCCCAAATGATGGACTACCCAAAGCAGGCCCGGGCTTAAGCCTAAAGCCTACAAAGCATAGCCCGGGTCAATTCTGCTTCCTCCCTTCCTTCATCACCGCACTGCAATTTGCCTTTCTCCTTCATCTGCCGTGATCTCTGAACTCACTGCCATTGTTGCCTTCAAACAGCTTCATCTTGCTGGGTACAATTGCAGAAGAATTCAGGTAACCCAACCTCTTTGTAATAATTCTTATATATATATGTGTGTGTGTTTGTGTTTTATTATGTTCTTTTTCATGCTAAATCTTGTGATTTTTTTTGTTTTAATTTTTATTTGCGGGCTTTGAATTTAAGATATAAGTAAGGACTTGATTTTGATTTTTAATTTTTTTTAAAATTTTATTGATGCTTGAATTTATGAAATTTTAGAAGTTGAATAGTTGGAGTGACCCATTAGTTTTAATGTTTCAAGTGATGAATATTTGTGTGAAAAATTGGAACTTAGAATAGAATTTTTGGTAGTGCAAATTATTGGTAGTATTTGTAGGAACTTGAGGAATGGAGAAAAACATGGGTTTATGTTGAAAAATAATACAATGAACTTGGAAAAAGAGGGAAAAAAAAAAAAATTGTTGGTAAAAAAAAAGACTTTTATTATTACTACTACTACTTTGAAATGCAAGTGATTGAGTTCAGATGGTTAATGAACTCTACATAAAGACGAATCATTCAGGAAAACTCGAGTTCAATTTCTGGGTGATACAATTCTCAGACAGGTTTTGTATTATATTTAATATTTAGGAGTTGAGTTTTGGAGGGGAGGGCTAAACTTATATTTTGAAATATATTTAATATTTGAAAAGATTTGGAGGGAACAACATTATTAGTGTTTGATTGGTTGTCTTCAATAACACTTGATTCATTTTTGAAAATATTTTACGGTGTCTTTAATTTAAAAAAGAGAAGTAAGCCCTTCCCTCCTTTAAGAAATGAGGGGAAGGGGGGAGTTTGTTTGAAGTTTAAGTAGTTTGTTTGATTTTTTTGGAGGGGAGGAGATCAGGTCTAGCACATTGTGTCTTGCTATCTTATTTTGGATAATTCTGTTGTTAGTTATATCGTGTTGTCTCTTTGGTATTGGATTTGCTCGCATATTTGATTGTTGCACTTGCCACATTAGGATTTTAGTTACTTTATGATAATTGAATATATATTCCTGAACATAAATACTGATTCAGCTATATTTTTTACTATGCTGTTGAATTGGTGTTATTTAAATATAGGAGATGCCGGTGTTCTGGCCTTGTGAACTCATTCTGTTTGTGTAAGCTATGTATTTTGGATTTGAAATTCTCGATCTGTTTGCCTTGCTTAGTTTAGTTGATATTTTTTCGCAGGAGAATATGACAAATGAGATTACAACGAGCAGTGAGATAGATTACGAATGTGAAGATTTTAATAGTTCAAAGCGACCAAAAATGACGTCTAAAGTATGGGATGAAATGGAGCGCGTCCAAACAACCGAAGGTAATAAAGTTCTATGCAAATATTGTGGAAAGCTGTTACAAGATAACTGTGGAACTTCTCATTTGAAGCGACATTTAGTCATATGTCCCAAGCGACCAAAACCATTGGGCGTTGTTACTCAAGATTCAATGTCTTCAGGGTATCACAGAGGTACCTATAGTGTCAAAGGTTAGTGTGCTATCTCCATTTGTCTTTACTCAAATAGCCGTCATATAGTTTATCAAGTTTAGTAATCTTTGGTGAATGAGCTCAAACAAAGATCCAACCGATTAACAGTTGAAAATATTTGAAAAAATTGGTATGGACATGGCTTCTAAATGGTGATAGGCTTCGAGCTTTGCTTGCAAGTTTAATTAATCATATGCATATCGATCTGTTAAACCCTGGAGTCTTGTGCAAATGGTTGATGCGCAGGGTTTATATTGTTGTAAACCCCTGAGTACCGAGGTCGATTCCTATTGATATGTAAAAAGTTGTGAACTTTAACTCACCTATTAAAATACCATAGTTGAAAAACAAATGCCACATGTAGTAGCCATAGTAGTGTGAGATTGATTGTGACAGCATTATTGCTTGCTATGTATATATGGTGGTGGCTTGAGAAACTTGGGCTCCGGTCCTGTGTTTTGTAATTAAATTTTGCATTTTTTTTTCTTCCCATTTGTTCATAGCAAATAAAGTTGTTACCTTTCATTGTCACTACTAACTTTCTTCGTTTAAATGAAGATTCTGGATCAAGCAGAACGCTTATGGTACGCCCATTAAAGGCTGAACCTCAACCACAGGTCATATGTTTTTCCCCGTCTCCAAATTATGGGTCTGCAACTGTTACTATTGCATCCATTAAAAATACTTCCAGTCCAATTGGAGAACTAAATCATAAAAGCAATCCCACTTTGTTACTTCCTAGAGTTGAATCTCCTCAAAATCAAGGGGAACTGTCTCTGGATGACGGAGAAATGAATGCATTTTATGCTTCTCTCGATGTCGAGAGCTCGTTTAAGTCACCTTCACAAGATACCACAGTCATCTCTGAATCATCCAACACTGCGACGCCTTGTGAAGAGACAAGCAAAGCATTAAAAACACTGCAAGACCTTCTCTCCAAAGAGTTCTCTGTTCTATTGCAGACTGGACAGTGCGGTACTGTGAAATCTGCGATAGAGTACCTTTCCAAGATGTCTGTGGTCAACGGAATCTCGTCAGAAATGAGGTTGTTGATATTGGAAGTTTCTAGAGAATTCACTCGCTGGAGTTGTGACTACAATGACGCTAGTAAGAAAATAGAGTCTGTGAGCTCCCACATCATGAAAGCAGATAAAGTAGAAGAAAGTCTTGAAGCAAACAAGAATGAGTTCAAGGAAATTATGTCTTTAGAAAATGAGTTGTGCAACCAGCTTGCAACTTTGGAGCAAAGAAAGAAAGAGCTAGAAGAGCAAATAAATGCGATCAAAGCTAACATATCTGTGTTTCAATCGGCTAAGACCACTGCTACGAAGAGAAAAAGGGAAGTTTTTGAAGAAGCAAAGACTCTCAAAGCACAAAGAGATGAGTTGAGAGAGCAAGTTCCTCACTTGAAGGATGAGAGGGAAGTGGCCAAGAAAATCCAAGAAAATATTCAAGTTGAATGGTTAAAGCTTGGAGAAAAATTTAACAAAAGCTTAAATGGGGTAAATTCTTCTGAAAAATTGGATGGTAAATCCTCCATTCAGGCTTGTCAATCAGAAAATTCCATATAGTACAAACTGATTTTAGTTTTAACTGTATCATATACTTTCACATCAATTCCATGATGAACTAAAAAAGAGCTCTTGTATTTGTTGTGTACTTCTATGGTGAGAATTGAAACATTTTTTCAGTTGATTCAAATCTCAAGATACTATAGCACAAGTGTACTTCTATGCTAATTTTTTCCCCCTCTAGTTACCATTAAGTGCCATGTTGGTACTCCTTATCACTCCTACATGGATACCAACAAGCATCTCCTCTTCTATATGGGTCCCTATGTGGCTTACTCAATAAAGATGTCCATTGTGATTCTTCTTTTTTTGATTGTGGCTATATGGGTCCCTATGTGGCTTCTACAGATATTCCCAAATGAATCCACAACTTTTGTTTAGTGGTCCCTGTGGCTTTCATCACCACCAAAAAAAAAAGAAAAGAAATGTCTGCTTTAATTTCTTTAGTGTAAATGGTAATCATTTTGGTGGTTTAATGTATCAATTCGTGTCATTATAGTCCTTGTATAAAAATTACAAAATGTCTTTGGATGTCTCTTTCCAAGTCACTTTGGTTTTTGAATTAACGTGTCTTTTCTTCGTTAGTTTGATCCTCTAACATATCTTTCTTTGATCAGTTTAGTCCACAAAATTACTAATAACATTCACACTCGTAAATTCTTCTGCAATTTTATTACATTCAAAGACTATTATGACACTGTTCAACAAAGTTAGAGACTAAAATGAAGATTTACTCATTGTTTAGTGGCTTAATGGTTTTTTTGTGGCTGTTTGCAATTTTTAGTGGTCCCTGTGGCAGGGTTTACAGATTATTATATTCTTATCCCAGCTGTGGAACAAGGTCCAAAAAAATACTAAAAAGCCTGGTCAACTGTTGACTTTGTGGCCAATAATTTAGAATACTTAAAAATAGTAATCATATAGTACATTCTACATTTTTTAATAACTTTATCATTGGTGAATTAACCAAGAAAAAAGGACCAAAAGAAATTATTCATTGCTTAAAGTTTATTGCATAGAACATGTCATAGACTCAACAAAACTCTCAACATCCAAGCTATAAGAAATTAAGATTTGATTCTAAGCCGGTGTTATCAAATATCGACTAACAGAATTTGAACAAATCGTTATTTTTTGCTATCTGCAGTTGACAACATTGCTGAGCTAAACTGACACACCCCACATGGCTGCTTCACCATCTTCTTTCAACCATGGATATGTTTACCATGTTTTCTTAAGCTTTAGAGGCGAAGATACTCGCGAAAATTTTACCGGCCATCTTTACAATGCTCTTGATCAAAGGGGAATCAACACTTTCATAGATGATGAAGGGTTAAGGATTGGAGAAGAGATTTCACAAGCTCTTCTTAAAGCAATAGAAGAGTCAAGGATTTCCATCATCATATTTTCAAAGAACTATGCTAATTCCACTTGGTGTCTTGATGAACTTGTGAATATTCTTGAGTGTCGGAAAGAGAAAGGACAAGTGGTTTGCTCAGTTTTTTATAACATTAGTCCATCAGATGTGAGGCATCAGAGAGGAAGTTACGAAGAAGCTTTCGATATGCTTGAAGAAAGATTTGAAGATAAGAAGGAAAAGGTGATGAAATGGAGGATGGCTTTGACTGAAGCTGCAAACCTTTCTGGCTGGCATTTTAGTAATGGGTATATACTTATTTTTGTTCATCTATTCTGCTTTTAGTTTTTTTTTTAGAATCATATTTGAAAAATTTGTTAAAATTTATTTTTTAGTTGAAAGCATAAAGCCGGGGGATTTGGATTAGATGATTGCGTTTCAGTATGATTTCAAGTTGAGATACATTATTGTTAAGAGTCTCACATCGGATAGAAGATGACCTGACAATGTGTTTATAAGTGGGGGCAATCCTCATCTCACAAGCCGGTTTTGTAAGTATGAGTTAGGCCCCAAATTTCAACATGGTATCAGAGCCTCCTCTAAGATTTGTTGGGCCATCTGCTATCTGGTTTCCGCTATCGGGCCACCCACCATTTATGTCCACAAACCAAGCCCAATAGTGCTGGTCGTGAGGGGGTGTGTTAAGAGTCTCACATCGGATAGAAGATGGTCTAACAATGTGTTTATAAGTGGGGGCAATCCTCATCTCACAAGCCAGTTTTGTAAGTATGAGTTGGGCTCCAAATTTCAACAATTACTTATAATATATGTTCTATATAATTTTTCAGGTATGAATTTAAATTTATCCAAAGCATAGTAGATGAGGTATCAAGAAAGTTGAATCGAATCCCTCTAAATGTCGCTACGCACCCAGTTGGACTGCAATCTCGCGTATCAGATGTGAAAATGATAGGAATTTATGGTATTGGTGGAATTGGTAAAACAACCATTGCTAAAGCTGTGTACAACACAATATATGGTCAATTTCGATATGCGAATTTTCTTGCAAATGTTAGAGAAAATGCAAGTCATAGGGTTGACCTAGTCAAACTCCAAGAGAGACTTCTGTTTGAGATACTTGGAGAGAAAGGAATTAAATTAGGAAATGTTGATATAGGAATCAATATAGTAAAAGATAGGTTATGTAGAAAAAGAGTTCTACTCGTTATTGATAATGTGGATGATGTGGAACAACTTCAAGCATTAGTCGGCGGATTTGATTGGTTTGGTCCTGGAAGTAGGATTATCATAACTACAAGAGATAAACATTTGTTAACTACTCATGAAATTGGTTTAACTTATGAGGTGAAAAAGTTGAATCATATTGAATCTCTTCAGTTATTTAGCTGGAATGCATTTAAAAGAAGTGAACCTAAAGATACTTATTTGGATATTTCAAATTGCGCTGTTTGTTACGCAGAAGGTCTTCCATTGGCTTTGACTATTTTAGGTTCTGATTTGTGTGGTAGAAGCATTCAGCAGTGGGAATCTGCATAAGATAAATACAAGAGAACTCCTAATAGGAAAGTTCAGGATATGCTTCGAATAAGTTTTGATGGTTTAGAGGAAAATGAAAAGGAAATATTTCTCTATATAGCTTGTTTCTTTAAAGGGGAGATAATGGAATATGCTTCGAAAGCGCTGCCTGCTTGCGATCTGCATCCAGTTATCGGTATTGCAGTGCTTGTTGATAAGTCTCTCATAAACTTGGATGAAAAAGGTGTATTGTCAATGCATGATCTTATACAAGATATGGGGAAGGAAATTGTTCGGCAAGAATCACCGATGGATCCTGGTAAACGCAGCAGGTTGTGGTATTACAAAGATGTTCTTCAAGTACTGACCGATGGAATGGTAATAATCATTTGTTAAACTGATTTTATTTTGGTTGAATTTTACTTAACATGAAATCTTTTATTAGGGAACCGACAAGATTCAAGGTATAATGCTGAGCCTACCTGAAAAGCAAGAGGTGCAGCTAAAATCTCAAGACCTAAAGAAGATGAGAAACCTTAGAATGTTGATAATTCGGAATGCTGAGTTTTTCGGAGGCCATGTTAATCTACCAAATAATTTAAGGCTGCTTGATTGGGAGGAATACCCTTCTCCATGTTTACCATCTGATTTCCTTCCTGAGAAAATTGTAATGCTAGAGTTGCGGCACAATCGTATAACATTGGACAAACCATTCAAGGTATGAAGACTATTTATAATAACACTGTTTTTGATTATCATGTTTAGTCAAAAGGTAACAATTTGAATTTGTGTTTTACAGGACTATGCAAATATGACTTCTCTGAATCTTAGTTCATGTGAATTCCTGATAAAAATACCTGATGTTTCGGGGATACCGAGCTTAGAGCAGATTATTCTAGAAGATTGTACAGGCTTAGTTGAGATTCACGAATCACTTGGATCACTTGATAAACTAGTTTATTTAGGTGTTGAAAGGTGCACTGAGCTAAAGAAGTTACCAAGTGTCCTAAACTTGCCACTTTTATCATGCATTGCTCTTAATGGATGTACTAAACTTGAGAGTTTCCCAGATTTATATGGAAAAATGGAAAATCTTAAAATCATCGAGGCGGAAGAGACGGCTATACAAGAATTGCCTTCTAATATGGTCAATTTCAGCAACCTTGAGGTGTTAGTACTAAAGTGTTGCACAAATCTTAAGGATTTTCCTAGAACCATTTCTTTGTTGCCAAATCTTGTGTTACTTGATATTTCTGGTTTTCCAAAACTTCAACTATTTCAAGAGTCCAATGAAAGTTCATCAAATTTAGAGTTACCAATAAAACCATGTCGAGATTTTGACTCTTCAGAAATCCAATCCTCACATGGTTTCCCTTTATTGGAAACCCTTGATCTCAGTGACTGCAATCTTTCAGATGAAAATCTACAAATCCTTTGTTACTTTTCCAACCTCACATCCTTAGACATATCAAAAAACCATTTTGTAACTCTACCTCAATGCTTCAATAGACTCAGTAGCTTGCAAGAACTTTACATGGCCAATTGCAACAAGCTTCAACAAATTTTTGGGATTCCACCTAACTTAGAACATATAGATGCCACTAGTTGCACAATGTTGAATCCACAGTCATTGGACCTCTTATTAAGCCAGGTTTTTCTCAACACTTTGACTTTGAGCCGGTTTGAATTGACTTATTTGAACTTATCTCCTGACATAAATACTTGTGAGACTATTTGCAAGAACTTATGGAAACAACTAGCTTATATGCATAAGCTCTTCACAATAGCTAATGAAAACAACTCAAATCTTAAAAACAGTTTGATTTTATCTTTATCTTTTGTTATTTGAAATAGCTTATACATAAACACTTATATGATAAGTGCTTATGCTATAAGGAATTAGTTAGAGAAATGATATTTTTGATACACAAATTTGACATTAGAACTCAGAAACCGGTATTAAGCATGACAATTGGTAGGTAATCCAAGTCACATGACAATTCTTTTCTAACAGGTATTCCACAAGACATTCAAATTTGAAGTTATAGCACCAAAGTCAAGGATACCGATGCTATTCAAGTTCAACTACCATAGCAAAGGAGGATCCATGTCATTCTCGGTTGGCCACGAGTTCCCAAGAATTGCCCTATGCTTCATTTTTGAACTAGGAAATAAAAGAATTGGTTTTTTTGCCTGTGAAGTCCAGATCTCTATCAATGGACAGAAAGCATCCAATAGAGAACAGTACTTCCTTTCAGTTTCTGGTGATCTTGTATGGATGTATCAACAAGAAAACCTGATGGATTTAAACACATATTTACTGCATGAACAGAATCATGTGGAAGTTTCTTGTGACATTATAGATGCGAGTAAAGGCGTAGATGTGACGATATGCTTTTGTGGAGTTAATGAGTATAAGGAAAATGCGGAATTGAAGGAACCAAGTTGGACATTGTGCACAGGTTCTAGTCCTCGTAATAATAAATACTTGGATAACACACAATTTTCTAGGGAAACACATGAAAATCAGTGTCATTATGAAGATAACTTCGGAATTGATTGTTGCACCTTGCCTGATAATTTAAGGCTGCCTGAAATATCAGATGAACAAATGCAACAGCTTTCAGCTTCGATGAGCTCAGAAATGCTTGAAGTTAATGGTTGTATGGCTCAGAAGAATGAAAATAGTATAGATATTTTGTCAACTGATACAATACATCAAAGCAAAGAGAAGTCTTCATTAGATATGCAGCTATATGCTGGTAGAATTTGGGATCCAATGCTATTAGAATGCCAATTAAACTACATGAATTATGAGACGAATAAAGGTACAAGTGAATGTCTAACTTCATTGTCAATTGATATGGGATTGATCCTCCTTACTATCTTTTGTTTCACTTCCCTGCAAGCCTACCGAGATTTTCGTGAACTGACTTGTTTTTAGTATATTTCTTCAAGAGTCATTATTTTCGCACAAAAATTTGACAACAAAGTTTGACATCAATTTGGGTTGTTAACAATTACCTTCAGAATATGGTTAATGAGTATAAACAGTCACTAAATTTCTTCCTGCAGACAACATCTTGTCGAGTTCGAGTCATCAAGAGTTGGAGCCAGAAGAACCTTTAAGTGATGACAATATGGAAGCATTTTATTCTACACTCCATGCTGAGACATATGCTCTATTAGGAGATATAGGAGATACTGGTGATGATCCAAAATTGGCTTATCCTAAACTGAGTGAAGAAACCAAGAAAGCCTTGGAAATTCTGAAAGAACTCCTCTCCAAACAAATTTGTCATCTTATAGAACCAACATCATCAACATCCATGAAAACTACATTGGAATATCTTTGTACTTTAATTGCAGATGATGATGTTTCAATGAGGTTAAAATCTGTATTACTACAAATTTTAGCCGACTTTACTCAATGGAGTTGTGACTACAATGATGCAAACATGAAACTTGAGTCCTCAATTTTAGTACTATCAAAGCTTCAAAAACTTGAAGAGGGTGTAGTAGCAAACAAGAACCAGTTCACCGAATTTCTATCAATAGAGAGCGAGTTGGGAAGCGAACTAGTTTATTTGGAAGAAAGAATGAAAGAGCTTGAAGAGCAAATTAGTGTCATTAAAGTGAACATGTCAATCTCTGCAGTTGCAAGGGACACTGCTCTTAGAAAGAAAAGAGAAACATTTGAAGCAGGAAGAGTGTTGAAAGCTCAAAGAGATGAGTTAAGGAAGCGAAGGCTGCGGTTGAGAGCGGAACAAGAATCGGCAAAATCTACCAAAGGTTACATTGAAGATGAATGGTCAAAGATTAGAGAGAAATTTGATAGAATCTTGAAAATTGAGTTAGATTATTGAGCAAGATACTAATATGTGATCTATATCGTGGAGGAAATTTTAGTTAGTTTCTAAGTACTTTTTTTATTTCAAAATTAATACATTTATAGAACACAGAACATGCATTGTGAATATCAACTAGTTTTACACTGACCTCCAATAAGAATTACGTATTTGGTCGTTATTTTTAACAGACACTAACTAACTTGAAACTGTTGTTCTCCACTCTTCAAAATTGGTGCTTCCAATGAATTGTTCTCCAAGCTTTGACCACTCTTCTTCAATATTAGCTTTAGTTATCTTTGCCAATTCGTTCTCAGCTTTCAACCTTGGAACTTGGTTCCTCAAATCATCCCTTTCAACTTTCATCTCTTTTCCTTTACAAAATAATTCTGTCTTTCTCTTTACAACCATTTCTCTCTGTGCTGTAAAATCTGCAATCTCAGATTTTATGGCATTGATTTTCTCTTCAAGCTCTCTCTTCTCTTCCTGCAAGCCAGCTAACTGATTCAACAAACACTTCTCCACCATGTCCATTTCTCGGAAGTCTTTCACATTAGCTTCAAGATAATCATTCACTGTCTCAGCTTTTGATAGATTTGTAGTTGCTGACTCAAGTTTAAGGATTGCATTGTTGTAATCCAAACTCCACTGAGCAAAACTATGTGAAAGTTTCAGTATTACTGATTTTGTTTTCAGTGACAACCCTTCATCTGGTGTTAAACTGAGTAGATATTTTAGAATATCTTTCATCAATCCTGAACGTCCCGGATGCAACAAAAGAGAGAAGTTTTTTGTGACAAAGTCTTGTAGAATCTGCAATGCTTTCTGAGTTTCTTCACTAGGCCTAGTTCTCACAGTTTCATTGTTGGGTTGGTTGTATTGAACATGTAAAAGAGAATCCGTTTCTGCTTCAAGTGAAGCATAAAATGATTCCATATTGTCTTCATTTATGTTAGACTCAGCCATTTTTATGTAGGATTCCGCATTAAGGATAAGTTGTTTGCTTTTTGTTGAATCAACATTGATTTGTTCAACAGAAGTGATTTTATCAACTACTTGTGTTTTCTTGTCTCTGCTTGTTGATGCAATGGTACTTGATTCCTGAAAGCATGATAAATGAAATGATTAAACAAAAGACTAACAAGGTATCCTTTCTAACATGCAAACTAGCATGAATTTTAGTCTCACCGGTGCAAAATTTTCAATCTCATTCAGCTTTGATTTTTGTGCAAGTGTTGGATCCTTGTTATGGATACTTGTAACAAGTGCTTCTTCTTGTGTTTCAGTTGAAGGATCATGTAAGATTTTACTAGAATTGGTCTCTGCAAGAGAAGAAAATTTGAAGTTAATGAGACTTCCTTATCATCTTGGAATTCAAAATGTGACCATCAATGAGATTTCCTTAGTCATTTAAAGTCCAAACTGATGTAGTTTCCTAAACTCATAAACTCCTTAGTAAAATCAAGAGATTATCGATTACATCAGAGTTAACTTAAGCTCATTTTTGTGACCTAGAATTGTAAACTTGTAAGAGTTTATGAGTTAACCGGAGAGTTGACCATGTTGGTTGTTTCTATGCGCTACTATACCTTTTCCTTTGTCTTTATTCACAAATTCAAATGTGTCTTCGATTTGATGATCAAGGGAAGCTGAATGTTGTTCCTCTTCCATGTACTGGCTGTCAATGTCACTGTCTGGTTCCAACTCCTCATCATAATCATATCGATTGTCATCTTTTCTCTTGTTGGATTGAAGATCACTCATGACTTCTAATATAGTCTTGTTGGAATATTCAGCTAATATTGAAGTAAAAACAACATCTTCACTTACTTCATCATAGATATCCAAATTGTCATTTTCATGGACCATATTTGAGCCATGAAGATCAGGACTTATGAAGGAGACATGGTCGATATTCATCCTATCTTTGTATAGATGAATTCCACAACATTTAATAGTCACACTTTTTGACTCATCAATGACTGAACATGAAATCTCCACCCGATTCCAACCAGATAATATATGTTCATTGAAGCCATGCCACTCGCTTGCGGTGAGGTGAATTCGCAAATCAAAAAGCCATACATGATCAACCAGCCACTCGTTTTTTCCTTGGAATATTTGTAGGCCGTTGATTAGTATGCAGAATTCACATGTATAATTGGTTTTCCTTTCATCATTGCCACTTAAAAGAAAAAGTAGAGCAATTGCAGGGAAACTTTCACGAATCCAAAAGGCGATAGACTCTCCTTTATTACAATGATCAAACCAACTTGGAATTTTTATCCTTGGAGCAACTATGTCTATGTATGCAACCTCCTGAAATGCCTGTTACGTAAATAGAAGTGGTCACTATTAGTAACCCTAGTTCGAAAGAAAACAAATGTGAAAAAAGAAAACAAAGAACAGATATGATTTGATCGCGGAGTGCAATCAATCTTGTCAGAATCTCGGACTGCAAATTGGTTTCAGCGCCTTTCTATTATTCAAACATAGGTTTAAACACTACGAGCAGTACCAAAAAATAATAAGTTCAACAAAGGAAAAGGAGGAAGAAGTCTAACCTGGCTCAATAATACTTCTGATGAATGAGGAGTCAATGCCATACACTTCCTTGCATCTATATATTGCAAATATGGTGGAAGCACTGAAATATCTCTAAGATGCTTGCAGTTTTCTATGTTAATAAGCAAGAGATGAGAAAGGTCTTGAATGCACACAGGAATGGTCAAAAAATTGTTATCTGATAGGATCAACCACTTTAATTGTAGAAAACATTTGAGAATTAACTCAAGATCTTCATCTGATAGATTACAATTTTTGAGACTTAGATTACTTAATTTTGGAATCCAGTCAGTAGTCCTGTTTTCTAATGACTTCCATAAAAGTTTTGGAAGTTGTGGACATCCTTCCACATTAAGCTCTTCAATATTTTGAAACATATCTGTGTTACTAGGTAGATCCTCAACATTTGAGCATGATGTCAATACTAATTCTTCAAGACCTTTGAAGTTTTCAATTGAACTTGGAAATTTTTTTATTGCTGTTCCTCCTATGTCAATATTTTTCATATTTTCCACTTTTGCCAATACATCTGGGAAACTATCAATGTTAGAACACTTCCTAAGGTTAAGGTATTCCAGATATTTTGATCTCAGGCCACGCGGAAAACTCTTGAGTTTAGGGCATCCTTCAGTACTCAATGTGACTAGTTTGTCAAGATCTCCAATAGATTCATGAATGTCAACCAAGTTTCCACAATTATTAACAAGAATTCTTGTTAGATTCGGGGTTGCAGATACATCAGGTAGTTTTGTTAGAGAGTCACAATCACTGAAGTTCATAAAAGTCAAGTGCTCAAACTTCTGCATGACAAGAAGAATTGGTGCTTAGAAATTTACATATGCAAGTTATTAGATTTTATATCAAGCATAACTCATCCTTACAAAACCGACTAAAAAAGGTGAGGATTACACCCATTATAAACTCATTTTCAGGCCTTATCATATGTGACTCTTCACACACAACCTCACGCTTTCTAGAGCGTGACCTGAGTGGCCAATAACGATTGGCCTATTGAGACTTGGATAAGACTCTGATACCATATTAGGTTTTATAATGGGCTTAACTCATCTTTCCAAAACCAGCCAGTAAGGTGAGGACTTCCCTCACTCATAAACCCATTTTCTGGTCTTATCTCATCCAATATGGGACTCTTAACAAGTAACATGACATAATGATAAAATACATACCTTAAATGGATCGTCCATTGTAATACGACTCTTTGGCAAGTTGAGTACAACAAGTGTCTTTGGATGAAAATTATCAGGTAGAGATGTTAAAGGATATTTGTTCCATTCAAGCAATCTCAAATTATTTGGAAGATTTTGAGGGGCTCCAGAAACTTGTCCATTCCTAACTATGAGGATTCTAAGCCTTTTCATATCATCAAAGGTGTTGGCTTTTAACTGAACTTCTTGTTTTAGGTTAGGCATGTCCAATACAATGCCTTCAATTGTATCAGTTCCCTTTTTGAATTCAACCACCAAACAGAAACCATTGAAATGAAAATTTGACAAATTTCAATATTAGTGAAATTTTAATGTTTTTTCAAAAGGAAAGTAGTTATCTAAAAGATAAAATAGCTTCAAACTCACCATGTTTTCTGTCAAGACTTCAAGAACATCCTCATGATGCCATAATCTTCTCCGTTTGCTCGGATCAAACGGTGACTCCTTTCGAGCAATGTCTTTACCAAGGTCTTCTATAAGATCATGCATCTTTACTGAATTGGATTCACTGATTGTTACAAGAGATTTGTCAACAAGTACTCCAATGCCATATTTCGAATAAAAACGACTTGCATCTAGTGTCTTTTCTACATCGGCCTTCGGATATCCTTTGAAGAAACAAGCAATGTCAAGGAAAATTTCCTTTTCATTATCATCCAAATTGTCATAGCTTACTTTAAGGACATTCAGAATCTCCTTGCTTGGAATTGTTTCATATTTATTCAATGCACTTTTCCATTCTTCAATTGTTTTGCCAAATAAATCTGAACCTATTACATTCAAAGCTAATGGATGGCCTTTTGCATACTGCACTACACTTTTTACTATCTCCCCATAACTTGCATCAGGTACATTTTTTCTAAAAGCATTCATACTAAACAGTTCAAGAGATTCATGATCATTCAGTTCTTTCACTTCATATAATTTTTTAACTCCATGAGCAGCTAGCAATTGTTTATCTCTTGTTGTTATGATGATCTTACTTCCAAAACCAAACCAATCACGTTTTCCGACCAATGATCTTAACTGTTGAAGATTATCAACGTCATCGAGAATCAAAAGAACCTTCTTGTTGCGTAGCCGTCTTTTTATTATAGGAATTCCTTTGCTCACATCATCCAATTTGATATTTTCATCTAGCAAATGAAGCAGAAGAGTCTCTTGCAAGTGTACTAGACCATGTTTCATTGAATTTTCTCTTGCATCAACAAGAAAACTTGAACCATCAAATTTTCTAGAAATTGAGTTGTATACTGCTCTAGCTAGTGTTGTTTTACCAATGCCACCAATTCCACAAATTCCAACCATGCAAACAACATCATCATCATCATCATTAGACTTGTTTTCTAGAAGTGACATTATTTGTGAAATTTTGTAATTCAAACCAACTGGATGATCAGCTATGTGTAAAGGGGTAAGATTTAATTTCCTAGACATTTCTTCTGTGATGTCTTGAATTAATTTATATTCATACCTGCAAAATTAATAAGAAAATTGAAGTCCTTTATATTAAATAAATTAGCTTGTTAAGTACAATTGATCTTCTTGATCTCATAAATAATTATAAAATAATATGTGCATTGGCAAAAGTGTTCATCTATGATAATCATAGAAGCATTAGAAAATAAAATATATTATAATATTTTAGTTTTTTTATGAATGAGATGATTTTTTGATGCGAACCGGGTATGCTTTGTGCAAAATTGCAAAGACTATTTTTTTGATCCGGATAGGACCGCAATGGGTGAGAAAGCTCACCCTCAAGAGATTTAAAACTGTTGCATTTCCGAGCAAAGTTCGAACTCAAGACCTCTAGTTAGGTTGCAAGAGATCCCTTACCATCTCATCCAAGTGCTCTCGGGTGAATGACATAAATATAGTGAACATCACAAAGTGGATATTAATTGCGGGATTTTCTTACTTTTTTTTAATGAAAAATGTTAGTAATTGCTCCCTCCATCTTTTATTATAAATCACTTTGCAAAAAAAAAAAATTGTGTTTTATTATAAGTCATTTTACGATATCAATGCATCATTAATGTTATTTTTTAATATCAAACCTTTTACCATTTATTCTTCTCTATTCTTTCAATTATTTTAATATCTTTTTCTCATGTCATTAATAAAGGATAATTTTATAAAATCAAATACAATTTTTAAAAATGTCAAAACGACTTATTATCAAATATAGAGGGATTAGTTGTTAGATTAGTTTTCCTCCTTCAGTTGGGTTTAACTCAAGACCTCCGACTCCTATACCTTATCTCAAATAAGTTAAGTTACCCAATCCCCCGGAATCATCTTAATCTCAAAGATTCAACCTTTTTGCATTGATTTGAAAACTGGAATTGATTTCTCAACAAAATAAAATTCGTTTATATAATTGGAAGAAAATTGTAATATGAATTACCAAAAACAATATCAATATATGATGATTGACTTGAAAGAAAAGCTATCTAGCAAGGCAATAGATATGTTTATACCCATGTTTGAAATGCCATCCTGATAAATTTGCTGCTTTTGAGAGTGCACTTCTCCAGTTACATACTTTTTCTTCACTAATTTTGGGATTTTCTTCATGCTTAGCCATTGACCTTGCAAAACTTTCCCTCTGATTTCTTACATTTGAAGGATCAACATAGAAGAAAACTACACGAACCAATTGTCCTTTTTCTTCCTTACACTTCATGATCTTGGCAAGTTCATCAAGACACCAAGTTGAGGATGCATAATTTTCTGAGAAAACAATGATAGCAATCCTAGATTCATCAATTGCTTGGAGAAGATCTGTTGAAATCTCTTCTCCTTTCTTAAGTTTGATGTCATCTTTGAAAGTGTTGATTCCCTTTTGGCACAAGGTATTATAAAGGTTTCCTGTGAAACCGTAACGAGTGTCATCGCCGTAGAAACTCACAAAGACATCATAAGTCCAACCATGGTTGAAGGAATTTGAGGAAGAATTTTTCATTGTCTTATATATATACCAAGCTATATATGCTTTCAAAGATAAGAAGAATGTGAAGAATGAAATGATCAATAAATTGCCATAAGAACTAGGAAACTATACATAGCATAACCAATCTTGTCATGTACACTTTGGTTTATTGAAACTATTGAAATTATCAAAGTGGAATTTAAAATAAAAGTCAATGAAAAAGAAAGCTCGATAATAATGATGTTGGTGGTAGGCATGTCATGTAACTTTGTCTTGATTAATTTTTTTATGTACAAAAAGACATGATTGTTTATATTAAATAAAATAAATGAATAGATAATATTCAAGAAATGCATAGTATAGCAAAGCATATGCTACCAAAATGAATAGCTTTATTTAATTTCTCATTCTTTTTCTTTAAGGAATATACATCAAAAGTGCATACAAATTCAGACTTAGTACTTAAGAGATTTTTGGGTTACAAACCCTGTTTTTTTTAACTCGGCCTTTGTTTTTCAACTTCACTCCTTTGCGTCGTCGAAGGGTTTGCCACCAATGCAGCTTCTTTTGCCTATGTCCATGTAAGGAAGGCTTTGGTTTCTTCGAATGCCGGACGTGTCTCAATAGTCCTTCCACAAGTCTGTGAAACTGTCCAACCTGGTTTCCGCGAGGCATGACTTTTGTTATAGCCCCTCTTTTGGTTTTAACATTTTGATTTGTTATCATCAAATGCTTGTTTTTGTGATGGAAAACATTCTGCACGTTATTCCACATTGAATCTTTGGGACCTTCATAAGATTGAATTCTACCATTATCATTATCATGATGGTGATGGTGATGATGATGGTGGTGGTGAAAAATTAGTCCCAACTTATTTTTCAGTCTCTTTAGGCCTCCAGCTGTTTTCTTAGGATTTCTTGTACTTTGATATCCGTAAGATTTAAAACTTCCAACAATACGTGAAGGGTCATTTTCCTTGTTGAGATATGAATCACTACTCTCTTCCGAGCTGCCTTCATATGAGGCCTCAACTATCCTTCCTGATTTGGAACCTTGAGTCCCAACTGACAAAGAGGAGTCCTCGGATTCACTACTGGCATCGGCACTGTCTTGCTGAGAAGTCCATTGAGAAGAAGAGTCTGAGTTTGAGCTTGATTCCTCTTGTTCATGAAGCTGTGGTCGAACCGTGGTCTTCAAAGGTTCAACATGACCTATCTTATGAGTTCCTCTCCGGTCCAAAACCAGCCGGTCTCTTTGTTGATGGGAATTCACCTTTATGTCACTTGATCTCTGGTCCAATAGAGTTGGTTTTATTACCATCTGATGGGGCAGCGGCTTTCCTCTCGTGGCAATAGAGGGTTTGGATCTTGCTAACTTCTGTGCATGAAAAGATTCAGAATTCCTTTCCTTATGATAATGATCAGGCTTAGACCAACTTGCTACCGAAGATTTTTTGACCAAACTTTCCCTATTTGTTTGAGAAATAAACATGGAAGGCTTCTTAGTAAGATCATCTTGATTCAAAGGAACCCTTAAACCTCGAATACACTCACTAGCTTGATTCCCCAAGTTGGTATCACCACTAACTAACCTTTTCAATGACTTAACTCTATCCATCGTTGCCATGTTTTGTACCGAAGGTTGAATCCTAGTTCGACTTATCAATTCTTCTCTTGATGCCATCGGTGTGTTAATATGCTTTAGTGTATCTACGTCTTTTGCAGATCCGGCATTAGTATGAAGCCCATAATTCTTATATGCCGCATGACTCTGACTCAATGATTCATTTCGACGAAAATATGGTTTCTCAACTGCATTTGCTGGAATCAAATTTTGACCTTTAGAACTTGAATCACATGTGTGCTGATTCATTAACCTATGTTCTTCCAAGATAGATCTTTTCGAACTCAACTGACTTCTAGCAGCACTGTCTTTTCTTTGTAGTTTGGGACTTTCCGGATTAACTACTTTGTGCAAAGGATTGCAAACTTCACTGTTCTTACTGGAATCGGCCAACTTGGAACAAAGTTTAAAAGCCAAAATGCGTGATTCAATTCTTTTGATTGCATTAACCAAATCATCAGAGAAATCACCCTTCTGTTCTAGACATTCGGCAAATCTTGCAGCACTAGAAGTGCATTCAGCTTCACGAATATCACTGAACAACGGCATATTGTTTTCTTTGTTCCATTCACCAGCTTTTGTATCTAACATTTGCAATGATTCTTCTTCATGCTCACCAAGACCATATAAAGCATTCACATTATTACGCTGTTGTTCGTGATAATTACTCTCTATTTTTGGGGAAATACCATCACTAGATTGATTTTGCTCCTTCATTAAATTCTGTTGCATCATCATACCATTCTCCACACCTAAACTGCTTAGTGTTTTACTTTTCGGGACTCCGGTATCAGTGATGTTAAAATTTAACAGTTTTTCAGGTTCTTTTTTACAAAGTAATTGCATTGGAGGCTGTTCATCCTTCTGCACAGCCGTTTCACCGTGAGTTTGATATTTTTCCGAGGTTTGAGTAATGTGTGTTGCCATTTCAGACTTTGACTGCGGCGTGGTCACAAGTTTTTCTTGATCAATGGTTGTCTTAGAGTTCCCTGCTTGTGTTGCTGTGACCTGTTATACCAGCATGTAAAGTTATATTCTCATTCTTCCTTAAAAGTCAGGTGAGTGCTAAAAGTAGAAGCATTGTTCCAAAAACTTGCATTTTATTGGTGTCTATGTAGAAATATTTAAATTCAAACAAAACTAGTAAATTTAGAATAAAAAATATAGTTAAGTCATAAGTTGTACTTCTCATATGGTAATTTTGAGGCTACTCTAAAGTTAGAGAATCTCAAATTTGTCGCAGTCGAAAACAACATGAGCTGTCTTAGATCAGACGACTCAGATTTTAACCTTCTGTTTTGGCTTAGATTTGCCAAAGTTGAAATGTAATCCGCCGAATAAAAATAAAACAATCTAGATTTCTTGACTGCAACGAAGTCTTGATTTCACAATTGAACATAATCCAAATAAAATTTGGAGGGTTCCCTATAGTTCGGGAATTACAAATTCACCCTAGTCAAGCAACCTGTGTTTCTTTAATATGAGATGACTCATATACCAACTTTGTATTTCGACTCAGATTTACGAAACTTGAAACCTAATTCGCCCAATAAAAACATAAAAGGTAAACAGTACTTTCAACCTCTGTCATTTGGGCGAATTCTGGTTTACTCCACACCATTGGTGCCACAAAGATATAAAAGAGAAAAATCTTTGAATTGAAAGCTTGGAATCTAAAAATTTACGGGAGCAAAAGTACTTTTAACCCAAAATTAAACAATCTAGGTTGCTTGATTTTGTCAAATTCATGATTTCTCAATCGAACAAAATCCAAATCAAATTTGGAGACGATTTTACACCATCCCCATAAAAAACCCTAAATTGACCAAAAATGGAAAAGAATCATTGTACATTAATGAAAAGTAAGAAGCAAAACCTTTAAATGAGTCTCAAAAACAATTTCAACAGCAACATCAAGTAAACTTTTCAATAAAACTCGAGCTCTCTCCACCACCTGTTACAAACAAAAACAAAAAACACGAATACATTCATGAAAAAAGCCAACGACACAAACACAAAACCAATATTTGTAGTAATTTTTGAAAATGACAGAATTGAATGTAATCACATGTGCCGGTGTCATGTTACACAGAGACATATGTTCGACACTCGAACACCAGACACACTTTTGATCAAAAGTGCCGGTGTCATTGCTACAAAGAGCATGCCATGAAACACTGACACATGTTGAAACTGGTAATAATTTGACAAAATTACACAATTGAATGTAATCATATAAGAGAAAGACATGTGTCGTCAGACACCAAACATGTCTTTGATCAGAAGTGTCGGTGCTACAAAGAGCATGAATAATAAAAACACTAACATTTTCTGAATTAGAATCTTTCAAAGCGATACTATTATCTTCAAGAAGTCTATATAAGAGTCTAATAGCACATAGATTCTCATGTGCTTCTTCAAATTCCATTGAAATTCACCGCAAGAAAGTCTTATTGTTTTTGATTTGGAAAGTAAGGTTCATATCAAGATGTGAATCAATTGTAACACTAGATGCATAGGGATTAAGAATTTGTTGATAAAATATGAAAATAGTTAGAGAAGAAAAAGAAGAAGAAACGAAAACCGTAAAAACGCGCGTAATGTAACAGTTAGAAACGTTGTAACGGTACGTTACGGTTGTATATAGGTTTTGAGAAATGCTTAAGTGCACGATATAACTTTCGCACCATCCAAGCGAATGACGTGTATCATTGATAATCGTCTGATATTCTTACTCCTCTCTCTCAAATTGAACCCTCCTACCATGCTGTTGCTGCCACCGCCGACCAACCAACCATGAAGAAAAGGTGATCCCTCCTTCTCAACGCGTTTCATATTCCTCTTTCTCAATGGAAATACGGCTGTGTAAAGTTACACTAAATAAGCATGGCTGAGGTATTGATTATCATTGCTTACATACAGAAGATATTGCAACAACTGACGGCGGTGGTGACACATACAAAGAGGTGTGGTGTGGTTACAAGAAAATGAGACTTTACCGACAATCCCATAATTGGATTACTTTGACTATTTTCATTGTAGTAATTAATTAATTTTAAATAAAAAGTAGCATTAAGTAATGTGTTTGCCGTGTTCGTGTTATGTGTGCGAAAAAGCCTTCGCACCATATAGCACTTCTGGGTAGCATATTTTCTCCGTCCCTAAATATAAACATAAGTATCTATTGCAAATTTTATTATAAAAGTTGGTAGTATGGTTAATATGTCAATTTGATGAATGAATATACCTAAAATATTAGGCTTAATTGCATGTTTGATCACTTATGTTTATTTTAGTTTTCAATTTGGTCCCTTATGTTTTGAAAGTTTCAAGTTGATCCCTTACGTTTTAAAAGTTTCAAGTTGGTCCAAAACGTTACTCATATTGGAATAAGTTAGTCCATTCCGCGACATAAAATGTTAGATGTGTCAATTTGATGTATGAATATACATAAAATGTTTTTTAAAATATACACATATAAAGAGGATACATGATTTTAAACTGACTTTTTACGTTTCATTTATACTCATCATTTAAATTATTATTCTAATCACAACTTTATCTTTTCTATAATTTAATTTAAATTTTTATAATTAAAAAAAAATCAGTTACACTCCAATATAATAGGAACAATTTCATTACCATAGGAACAATATATAATAGGAGCAATTTCATTACAATAAAAGTAGATATTTATATGATTATGTTATATTAAAAGAAAAATTATAGTCATATATGATATAATAAACATATAGTTAAGTGCAATAGAAATGTGGAAAGATGAACATGTTACTGCACGTCTTGACTATATAATTAATTAGGGATTTATTTGAAGAAAAAAAAAACAATAAATGTATATGATTATTTCAAAATGGACTTATACCAAGAGACACATTTTTTTTCCAAATAAATACTTATATCTAGTAGTGTAGTTTGTTGTTTGTTTGTCTTTTATTTATGTGTAATTTTTTTTAACATATTTATAAAAGACAATATTTTTAAATTTTAAAAAACCCTAATTTCTAAGAAAAAGGGCTCAATATCTAATTGTTCAAAGTTGGCATTTATGTCACATTTTTTTTATTGATTTAACACCATTATTTGATCAAGTAAATGTTTTAATCGACTACCAACAATTTGTCCTAATTTAATCAATTAAAAAATTGATCCAAGCAATTGTGTTGAGTCAGACAAATTCATTTTAAAACAATTTGATCTTATTTCAATCCTTAATAAATGGTATGATAAAATCCATCAGCTAAATTTATAGACCACTTGGTTAACCTTAATTAAATATATTTTCTAGAAAACACTCAAATTTAGTAACCCAATAAATAGGCCTTACTTGCAAAAAGGGTAAAACCTATTAGACACAAAACATAGACTATTCCTTCAGCTTGGCAAGTCTCTACCATCTCCAAACTAAAATTTATCTCATTTAGTTGATAATTCTTCTATTTATTTTCAGACATAAATAAATATTCAAAATAGACATTGTTCATCATTACAAACCTCTTTTATATATACATCGATGAAATTATAGAACTTCATACACAATTTTTCAGACATAATATATAAATGTGACCATTGAATATAATTTCTCATTGCATCAACTGTAATTAAGTTTCTAAGTTACAAGTGATAAATTAAGTCCATCTTCTTAACGTGAATCACTATATGCAACTATTTTGTGTTGTAGAAAATTCTTAAACCAGATCCCAGACATTTTTGGATATCTTTTGATGTCATTATTGTAATCTACGAAGTATATTCCAAACCTCATGGTGTAGCCATTAGTCCATTCGAAGTTGTCAATCAATGACCATGCAAAATATCCTTTCACATTAGCACCATCCCTAATTAAATTTGGATACATCACACATATAACAATAAATTTAGAAAAAAATTGTTATAACTAGTGTTGTACCAAAAAAAAATATAATTAGTGATTACATTTAGATGTGAAAAATATGAAATGTACATGTCACTAATCACAAAATTTAGTGGAAGAATTAGAGATAAATTTCACATATTCTTCTCTAAAAATTATGTCACTAATTTAATTTTTTTTTAGTAGCATTTAACTTTTAGTTTGACAAAACTTACTCAATTGCAGTTTGAAGATAGTAGAGATGATCATAGTAATAATTAACCCTGATTGTATCTTCAAGGGCTTTCTCTAGAGAAAGTGTTGGATCATCGAGCTCATCCATGCCTAAATATACATTCACAATATAATCGTTTACCATATATTATATGTTACAAGGAAATAACCACGAGCATAAATTTCCTTGCTAAGTTCTAGTACAAATAAAAACTTAAATTTTCACCTTAAAACATAGATTGAAAGTGAATATAAATGATGTATTGGTTTTACCATTTTCGGTGATGTAAATCAATGGATTGTTGTACTTTGTTTTAATATAGAGTAACAATTCACGAATTCCCTTTGGATAAATTGACATCCAAAATGAAGCAGCCTGCATCCAAAGAAAAATTTTAAAAATAAAAAGTTAAATGAAATAAGAAACTATATGTGTTTTTTTTTTTTTGAGGTAAAAACAATATATATTAATATAGTTGTATCTGCAATTAAACTATTATCACATACATACCGTTGGACCAATAGGTATTCCATTGCGCTCCTCTGCCAGAAAGAAGAAGAAAAAAAACATCATACCCTATTTCTAACCATTATATTTAGCGAAAATGACTCCTGATAATTCAAAATTTGACGTAGAAGATAAGTAAAATTTGATTAAAAATTATTTAATTTAAAATTTAAATCCGAGTACTTCTGATCAAACTCACCTTAACAAAAACTCATTTACCACTTCATTTCAACTACGTTTTCTTACACATTTAAGATCTTATATAATCATGTAAAATCTCTTCATAAGACACACTTACGTGAAAGAATTACAAGTGCATCTGTGTTGTAGCTGGGCTCGACTTTACTTAATTCAGGTGCATTAGTTGCATAGCTGGAAGTATAATAGTTTAATCCAATAAAATCAAATGACCCTTTTAGAAGCTTTGCTTGATACGTTGAGAACTTTGGTAATCGACTTCCTACCAAGGACCGCATGGAGCTTGGATAATCTCCTATTGTCAACGGATCCATAAACCTGCAATACATATATTATTTAAAAGGTTAAATATGTTTTGTTAACTCCTCATAATATTTTGAAGTTTCATTTTTCGTCTTAATAAAAAAATCACACTTTTGAATAATATATAGTTCCTACAAGATTATCTTGTAAGCTTTTGTAAAAAAAGAATTATCTTGTATGCAATTTTAGTCTATATGTCATGTTGAAACAAAATATGTTTAATTATTTCTTAACGATTAAAATTTTGAACAATTTTTCGCAAACGTATTTAGGATATTATAAAAAAATCATCCACAAAAATTTAATATTTTTAACATTGGATCAATTACATTTGCATTTTTTAAACATCAAAAGTTTAATCGAAAAACCGCAAGCTCGTAATCGAAAAAAGAAAAGACACCACCCCACCAACACCAAAGAAAAGAAAGGCACCCACACCCAAAAAAGAGATAGGAGAAGCACTCCACCTCCGCTAAAAGGCAAACAACGAACCCCCTTTCCAAAACCAGAACCCACCCTCTAGGGAGGTGAACCAAGCCAACTACCCCAAGAGCAGATACAAAGAAAACATAACAAACCGAAAACCTCTGCTCAAAGGCACCCAAGCAAAACTCCTCCTCAGAAACCTATCGGTCCCAACAGATCGATGATTCCACCACCCACTAATAATGGAAACAATGATGACCAGAGTGACTCCCAAAAAACCAGTGCCAAGAGGTAAACTAGATTTTATCAACCAATTGCTCTACATCTGATGTCCTACCAGAGAACACCAGATCATTACGTGCAGACTAGATGGACCACACCACCGAATGCCAAATCAACAAAAAACCACACCTAGTACTCTCTCTCTCCTAGGAAACACACAACACCCCTCAAAAAGACCTGACAAATCCCTAGGAAGGACTAACTCCCAACCAAGCCATCTAAAAATATCATACAAAACCCTCGACGCAACCCCACATGTAACAAAAAGGTGGGTAACAGACTCCGACTCCACATTACAAAAAATACACAAAGAAGCCACTTGATCTCTCAACACACCACGTCTCAAGAGGTTCATTCTGTTGGAGTAAGCCCTAATAGCCAATCTATATTGATTGGGTTTGGATTTGTATCATGATATTGATATAAATATATATTGTGAATATATAAATAATAAGGCATTTCTTTATTGATTTTGTTTTGTTT
>Ga0228710_1001985_pt1 | contig 31699 bp, 21 predicted proteins | sample MedpolnodulmetaG_FD_177995 | JGI IMG/M metagenome (GOLD analysis project Ga0228710, IMG submission 177995) | Root nodule microbial communities from Medicago polymorpha collected in Santa Monica, California, United States - pink nodules | ecosystem: Host-associated > Plants > Roots > Nodule...
ACATGTTGTATTCACTGCTTCTGCCCAGAAATGTTTAGCTAAATTATTTTCATGAATCATGGTTCTTGCCATTTCTTGTAAAGTTTTATTCTTTCTCTCTACAACCCCATTTTGTTGTGGAGTTCTAAGAGAAGAGAGTTCATGGACAATTCCATGTTTTTCACAAAAAGTTTCAAATGGCTTATTTTCAAACTCTCCACCATGATCACTTCTTACTTTTAAAATTTTCATTTCTTTTCAGACTGAATTTGAGTGCAGAAGTTACTGAATACATCATAAGCATTATCCTTGCTTCTCAGGAATTTAACCCAAGTCCATCTACTGTAATCATCAACAATGACCAATCCATATTTACTTCCATATAAGGATGTAGTGTTAACTGGTCCAAACAAATCAATATGGAGTAATTCTAAGGGTCTGGAGGTAGAGACAATGTCTTTTGTTTTAAAAGATGATTTCACAATCTTCCCTTTTTGGCATGCACCACAAAGTGCATCTGAATGATAGTCAATATCAGGTAGGCCCTTAACAAGTTGTAACTTACTAAGCTTAGAGATTGACCTCCAGTTAGCATGTCCCAACCTTTTGTGCCATACCCATTTCTTATCATTCACAGATAGAAGGCAAATTACCTTCTGATTAACCAATTTAGAGAAGTTGATTTTGTAGACATTCTCTGTTCTCTTTCCCTTAAATACTATGGATTTGTCATCTTTGTTGATTACTGTGCAGTTGGTCTTTCCAAACATCACATCATAACCATTGTCACAAAATTGACTAATACTCAATAGGTTATGTTCAAGACCATCTACCAACCACACATTATTGATAGAGATAGAGGAATTACCAATAGTTTCCGTACCAATGATCTTGGCAGACTAGTTGCCTCCAAAATTAACATTTCCTCCTTCTTTCATTGTGAGAGTGAGGAACATAGACTTCTCTCCTGTGATATGTCTTGAGCAACCGCTGTCTAGGTACCACAATTTTTGCTTTTCCTTTGCTCTTAGGCATATCTGCAGTATTGACAAGTTTAGATTTAGGTACCCATTGCTTTATGGGTCCTTTGCGGTTAGTACTGGAAGTTTTACTCTTCACTTCTTGTACCCTGTGCTGTAAGCTTGACTGCTTCTGATTAACTAACATCTTAGGTTTAACACCTTTAGATTTTAGTTCCCAAGAAGCAATAACTGTTTTGTTCTTCTTACACTTGGACTTCAGGACTTCAGATTCCAGTTTCAGCAAACTTAGAGGAACAGGTTCTAATTTCTTCACAATCTTGATCTTTGAAGTTTCAGTGTCAGAGTTTATCATGGCCTTAGGCTTAGAGTTCTTTGGCTTTGAAGTGATCTTAGCCTTAGAGCTGGAAGCTTCAGGTTCTGATCGAACCATAGTTTCAAGCACCTTCAGGTACAAAGAAGGTTTTCAATCCTTCCTTGATGCATTCACAACATGCTTAAAGATTGATTTCATTAGATTTATCGTCTGAAAATGCAATCCCTTTACCATTGTTTTTGTAAATACTGTAAATCATATAAGCCACTTTGCTTCTGTCAATACCAGATATAATGAAATCTTCAAGAGCAATTTCATGTTTGCTTAAAGATTTTCCATTACACTTTTCTTGTAGCTTCTGACATAGAAACTTGAGTTTCTCTTCATAAGTTTTACAAATGAAGTCAAAACCTCTAAGTTCTTCTTCAGAAGCTTTTAGATCCAATGGAGTTGATTCTTGTTGTTTCAATAGACCAACATATTTTTCTTTTAAATCTTTCAACTCATTGGTTCTCAGTTCAAAATGTGTAAGGAGTTCTTTAAGTGACTCAATAAGTTCTTCTCTGGGAATTTTAGAATATACCTCATTTTCGTCTTCAGAATCAGAGTCAGGTTCAGCATCTGATGTTAATGTAGCCACTAACCTCACAGCTACTTTTGCTTCATCTTCAGACTCAATGTGTTATGATTTTTTTAGAATCATAACATGTACCTCAGAGTTTAATGAACTCGGAGTCTGGTATCTTAAAGTCTATGCTTCAAAGAAAGAAAACAATTGTTGCTTCTTGGGAACCAAAACTAAAAGGTATTAAACCTAAGGTATTAAGTGAGCAGAAACCATCAAACTTGCAACACAGGGTACAAAAGAAGAAGAGTAAAACCTTCAGTACTAACCCCAAAGGACCCATAAAGATATGGGTACCTAAGTCTGAAATTGTTAATGTTGCAGATATGCCTGAGAGTAAAAGAGGATCATAAGTCATGGTACTTGAACAGTGGTTGTTCACGACACATGACAAGAGAAAGGTCTATGTTCCTAACCGTAACAATGAAAGAGGAAGGAAATGTGGGATTTGGAGGAACTAGAATGGCAAGATCATTGGATCAGGAACTATTGCTAACTCTTCGATCTCTATTAATAATGTGTGGCTATTAGATGGTTTTGAACATAACTTACTTAACATTAGTTAATTTTGTGATAGTGGTTATGATGTGATGTTTGATAAGACCAGTTGCACAATAATCAACAAAAATGAAAAGTCCATAATTTTCAAGGGAAAGAGGAAAAATAATGTCTATAAAATTAACTTTTCTGAACTGATTGATCAGAAGGTAGTTTGTCTTCTATCAGTGAATGATTAGAAATGGATGTGGCACAGAAGGTTGGGACATGCTAACTGGAGATTAATCTCTATGCTTAGCAAGTTACAACTTGTCAAAGGCCTACCAAACATTGATTATCATTCAGATGCACTTTGTGGTGCATGCTAGAAAGGGAAAATTGTTAAGTCATCTTTCAAAACAAAAGACATTGTTTCAACCTCAAGACCCGTAGAACTACTCCATATTGATTTATTTGGACAAGTTAGCACTGCATCTATATATGGAAGTAAATATGGATTAGTCATTGTTGATGATTATAGAAGATGAACTTGGGTAAAATTCCTTAGAACTAAAGATGATGTATTTAGTAACTTCTGCACTCAAATACAGTCTGAAAAAGAAATGAATATTTTAAAAGTTAGAAGTGATCATGGATGAGAATTTGAAAATAAGTCATTAGAAACTTTTTTTACAAAACATGGAATTGTCCATGAATTCTCTTCTCCTAGAACTCCACAAAAAAATGGGGTTGTAGAGAGAAATAATAGATCTTTACGAGAAATGGCTAGAACCATGATTCATGAAAACAATTTGGCTAAAAATTTCTTGGCAGAAGAAGTGAATACATCATGTTATATTCAAAATAGAATATATATCAGACCTATATTGAACAAAATAGCATATGAACTCTTTAAAGGAAGAAGACCTAATATCTCTTAATTTCATCAATTTGGATGTACATGTTACATTCTAAATAACAAAGTCTACCTACAGAAATTTGATGTCAAAGCCCAAAGAGGAATCTTCTTAGGTTACTTTGAAAGGTCAAAGGCATACATAGTGTATAATTCAGAAACACAATGTGTTGAAGAATCAATGCACATCAAATTTGATGACAAAGAGCCTGGAAGTGAAATTCCAGAGATAGTTGAAAGTTTTGCAAATATACAGGTGTTTGATGAAAGTCAAGAAGATGATCCCTCTCTAGATATACAGGTTTAATTCCAGAGACTTTAGAACCTAATCAAACTCAAGATTTTGATGAAAGTCAAGAAGATGATCCCTCTCCAGATGCTCACAATGAAGAAGCTTCTGATGAAGCTCAAGATGGTTCTCAGCAAGCCAATCAATCCAAGAACACATTCAAGTATAAGTCTTCACATCCAGATGATCTAATCATTGGAAACAAAGAGAGTCCTAGAAGAACAAGATCATATTTCAGACAAGAAGAGTCTATGATGGGTTTGTTATCAATGATAGAACCTGCTACTGTAGAAGAAGCACTTACTGATGATGGTTGGATAATAGCCATGCAAGAAGAACTCAATCAGTTTCAAAGGAATGATATATGGGATCTTATAATCAAACTGGACCATAAGAACATTATTGGAACAAAATGGGTGTTTAGGAATAAGCTTAATGAGAAGGGTGACTGATCAGAAACAAAGCTAGACTTGTTGCTCAAGGTTACAGTCAACAAGAAGGCATTGATTATACTAAAACATTTGCTCCAGTTGCAAGATTGGAAGAAATCAGGTCACTTTTATCCTATGCAGTAAATCGTGGCATTATATTATATCAGATGGATGTCAAGAGTGCATTTCTCAATAAAGTGATATCAGAAGAAGTGTTTGTCAAACAACCTCCTGGTTTTGAGGATATTATGTATCCTGACCATGTTTATAGGCTCAAGAAATCACTATATGGTCTTAAACAAGCTCATAGAGCCTGGTATGATAGACTAAGTAATTTCTTGACTGAAAATGATTTTAAAAGAGGTCAAGTTGACACAACATTCTTCAGAAGAACTCTTGAGAAAGACATTCTTGTTGTGAAAATTTATGTTGATGATATAATATTTGGTTCAATTAATGTATCTCTTTGCAAGGAATTCTCTAAGTTAAAGCAGGATGAGTTTGAAATGAGCATGATTGGAGAATTGAAGTTCTTTCTAGGAATTTAAATCAACCAATGCAAAGATGGAGTATATGTTCATCAGTCAAAATACACTAAGGAGCTTCTGAAGAAAGTTCAAGCTTGAAGATTGCAAAGACATGAACACACCAATGCATTCAACTTGCACCTTAAGTAAAGAAGATATTGGATCAAAGGTTGATCGGAAGGTGTACTAAGGTATGATAAGTTCTTTGTTATATCTCACTGCATCTAGGCCAGATATTTTATTCAGTGTATGCTTGTGTGCAAGATTCCAGTCAGATCCTAGAGAATCTCATTTAACTACTGTTAAGAGAATCTTCAGGTATTTGAAATGAACAGCAGATCTTGAACTCCTCTATAGGAAATCCATAAATTATAATTTGGTTGGATTCTGTGATGTTGACTATGCTGGGGACAGGATTGAAAGAAAATCAACTAGTGGAAACTGTTAGTTTCTTGGTTAGAATCTGATATCATGTGCTAGCAAAATACAAGCAACTATTGCTTTGTCAATAGCAGAAGCATAGTACATCTCAGCTGCAAGTTGTTGTACACAACTACGTTGGGTAAAACATCAGTTAGAAGATTATCAGATTAATGAAAACAGTATTCCCATTTATTGTGATAATATTGCTGCTATTTGTTTGTCAAAGAATCCAATTTTACATTCTAGAGCTAAGCATATTGAAATCAAACACTATGTTCAAAAAGGAATTTTGGATATACAATTCATTGATCTTGAACATCAATGGACTGATATATTCACTAAGCCTTTAATTGTTAAAAGATTTGATTTCATAAAGAAAAATTTGAACATGCACTTTGTGTCTCATTAAAATTGTTGCCTCTGAATAGGAATTTAGGTTATGAAGTTGTTCAGAAGCTATAGTCCATGTCTCTTGAATTTAACTCGATGTTCTGAATTAAAAGTTTACCCTTTCTCCCCCCGTACTCGTTGCTCGATTGGAACGAATACCTAATGTGTTGCTTTGCAAAGAAAGGGGATCCGAGCGTGATAGTCCTAACTTTTACGCGGGGTATGTGTTAGAAGCATTTCACATCCAAGAGATCGTTTATCTGGATGTGTGTCCAAAGTTGTGTTTCAGATGTATAACGGTGGATGAATGAAAAAATCAATTTAAGTTCAATCGCACCTAGGCGTAAATAACTCATCGCGAGTTGGGGTTCTACCTAACACATCGAGCAATTATGTCGTGTAGATTTTAATTATCCTTTCTACATGTTTTGGATTTGGAGTGGTACGACTTTCCTCCTCCGTTGTAATTGCTCGTTTGTTGGAGAGCATGAAGTTCGTTGTATTGAACTAGGTATGTTCCTTAGAGTTTGTTTGGCTTTGTTTTACATCTAAGTGTGATGCCTTTTTAGTTTTTCGGCGTTCCAAGTTCTTGGAATTGGGCCTTTTATGAGGTCATCGAGACTGTAAGCTACCATTCTAGTTTTCATTCGGATTATGTAGGGTCCCTCTTAGTTGGCAGCCAGAATCTTTCTTTTTTCGTCAAGGAACGAGCAGCTATTTTTTCTTTTAGCGTTATTTCTTGCAAGGTAGCTTCGATCCTGATTTCGTCGACGAACTTAAGTTCCTTCCTTAGGTTCACCGTGTTGGCTGAGAACTCAATGGAAATGACCGCTTCTGTCCCATAGGTGAGTTGGAAAGGTGACTCTCCTTTCGTAGAGTGAGGAATTGTTCTATAGCCCCAAAAGACTGTATGTAACTCGTCAGCCGAACTAGTTTTGGCTTCGTCTAGTCTTCTTCATATTCCTCGTAAGATCACCCTGTTCGTTGCCTCGGCCAGGCCGTTGGCTTAAGGGCGCTCGACGGAGGTAAAGCTCTATTTGATGCCAATATTTCTCAGGTAGTCTTTGTAACAGCCCGTTTTTCGCTAGATTTATTTTATTATTTATTTATGTGTGTTTATGTATGCTTGTATGTGATTAATTGTCTTTGGGTGCATTTTGATGGGTTTTCGTGTTATAAGGGTATTTTGGTCATTTTATGAGAAAGGGTAAATTAGTAATTTCACTGTAAGAATTATTTTTAGAGTGGTAAGTGGGAATTATATTTTTATTAAGTTACTAGTCAATTGTGGTAATTAGTTAAGAGCCGGTAACTATTCGATAACTTTTAGCCGTAAGTGGGTAAAAACATTATAATTGGTTAATGAGTGTTTTGAGCCCATTAAGACATAAATAGTTAAACCCAATAGTGATGAGCCTATTTAAACCTTAGTCATTGAGGAAAATTAGGTCACTTAGAATTATTTGTTCTTTTCACAAAAACTTTTGAGAGAGGTAGAAAGAGAAAGAGCTAGAGGAAGAGAAAGAGCGTTTTGAAGAGAGAAGAACTTGGAGAGCAAGAAGAGGGTAGAGATTCAAGGGATTGGAGTTAAAGTGAAGCATTAGCTTAGATTTGTGAAGATTTGAGGTAAGGGGGCTAGTATTCTCTCATAATCTTTTGTATAATCTCTTTTCTACTTAAAACCCATAAGTGCTTAATTGTGAAAAGTGATTATTGTTAATTTAATTGTTGAATTTCGTGCTCATGTTTTGATGCAATGTTTGGGTATGTGAATTTGATGATAATTAAGTTGTTGATGTTGAAATTACATGCTTAAGATGTATATATGTGAATACTTTGTATTTTACTTAAAATTGATGAAGTATGACATTATTGTTGATGAGTTGTTGATGAATTCATATTTAATTGATGTTGCTGTTGTTATGAGATGTTGTTGTTGATGATTGAAACCTTGGATAATGATAATCATAGAGTTGTGGTGTGAATTAATGTGGTTTTTGAAAGTTTAACAAAAATGGGTCAAATGGTGATTTATGATGAAATGATGTTTTGGTTCAAGTTTTATATGGATTTGAGTTCCTTTTCATGTCTATAAACGTTTAGACAAACCTTGGGGACAAATTTGGTCATTGGGGATTCAAAATTGGGATTTTGAAGTGAAAATGGAATTTTACCTGAGAGCTAATTGTCTAAGCTCGCCATGGATTGTGAGAAATCGTGTGAAGTTGTTGATTTATATGATGTAGTCGATGTTGGGGAATGCATATATGCTAATCATGATGATAATGTGCTGGATTGATTGTGTGAACATATGCATTGTTGTTTGAGTCATATGTTTATGCATGATGGTGATGGATTTTATATATTCGAATTGACGACGACTATGATGTTTTTGTTGCATCAAAGGTGACGACCTTGTTGGTGATGGTACCGCATGCATATTGTAACACCCCATTTTCCCAACAATGTAAATAATACAAATAATCAGAATATTCAACGTAAAACGGAATGTCACACTACAAAACAAGTATAAATAGAGTAAAGTTACTATTTATTCAAATCAACCTTGTCAAGATTCATTTATATCGCACCGGAAAATTATTTCAAATCAACAACTTTGTTCAACAATCTTTAGCACTACGGCCTCAACATAAATAACTCAAAGGAAAATCTTAATCCAAAAAGGTTCAACAACATGGTTCATAAGTTTAATACGCAACAGTGGAAAACACAGCAAAAATCCCCATCCCGTTACGTATTAGAGCGACCCTAAAACGACGCACGAGAGAGTCAACTCACATCAGCAGCTAGGCCTGGCTATCTGCACGTTACCAACATAGGGGCAACATTCAAATAGAAGGGGTGAGATTTCACATTCAATAATAATAAGCATATAATTCATCAATGGAACTTAACAACTTAAACAACAATAATTGACAACAATAATAGTTCACATATACTTATCGTCAATAATATTTCACATATGCTTCATTGGTTCCTACTTAGCATTTGAAACACAACAACAACTAACAACAACTCAACATTAACGACGATGCAACGACGCAACAACAACTCGACTATGCAATGTGCATGTGGTACCAATCAGGGCATCAAGCCCCCAACTTATAAGGCATAGGCCTTCAACGTGGTATGAATGATCAAGCATTCAACAGGGCATAAAGCCCCCAACTTATAGGGCATAGGCCCTCAACGTGGTATGAATGATCAAGCATTCAACAGGGCATCAAGCCCCCAACTTATATATATGAATGATTATACATTCAACAGGGCATCAAGCCCCCAACTTTATATGAGTATGCATGGACTCAACAACATAATTAACAACAACGTATGACATCAACGACTTGACAACTCCAACCTTATAATCTCATGATTATTCATCATTTAATTGCAACATCATATAATCATCAACATATATACAAACCTTCATGTAATAATTCATTAACAAAGTTATTCATACAAAACAAGGCCATTAGAACTGATAATATCACCTAAAGTTTTCAGGCATGCACTAAAGGCTAACTCAAAACAGAAATGTATGAATACAACACAAGAACATGAAAAAGTACAGCACTACTAGGTTACTCGCCGTGGCGAGCAAACATTGCTCTCCGTTACACGGTTACTCGCCGTGGCGAGTTGGCGGCGAGCAAACACTGCTCTCTGTTACACCTAGCTCGCCGTGGCGAGCAGTCTACTCACGGTGGCAAACGTAACAGGGTTTCTGTCGGGAAGTGCGATTTTTAACCCCAAAAATCCAATTTTCATCAACCTAAACCCAAAATTGATAGGAAACTCAACCTATGATCATTCAATTATCTATGAATTCTACGGACTTTCTACACTCCTAACATCCAATTCTACAAGTTCTACCTTCAAAATCCGATTCTTAACCCTAATTCTCAACTTCTCATGAAAAACAACAAAACTACATGCTAAATTCAATTTCAGAATTATACAACTTAAGATTAGAGAATATTAGTCCCACTCTTACCTTAGATTGGTGATTGCAAGACTCTATAGGTTCTCTCTTCTCTTGGTTCTCCTCTTCTCCTCTTTCTCCCAAAGACTTATGTAAAACCTAATATGTGTTGTCTCCTGTTTTTCTTTATATACTTAGCAGATTTTCTACTTAACACCCCTTATTCTTGATTATTTCTAAAGCAGCCCCTCCAAGTCTAATTATTCTAATTTCCAACATATTCTTCTAAATAATAATATAAAGCCACTTCATAAAATATTAATACACAACAATACGTCATAAATCAACTTAAATCACATAAGTCACATAAAAGACTCTAAACTCAACCAAAAATAATTAGATAAATAAATAGGGCATTACAACTTATAGGAATCATGTATATGTGTTTGGTGAGTGAATGTGATTGGTAAATTGCATGTTGGTGATGTTGTAAACTTGGTTGTGTTGATCAATAATTTTGAAGTTGAATTATCCATTGTGCAATTGATTGAAGTTGAGTTCAATGTATATATTTCAAATTGTTTATTTTGATTATGATTGATGTGAAGCTAACCCCTAGTGATCTTGACCGCCTACCTATTTGTATGAATGGGTAGACGATATGCAGGAGTGATCCTTTAGCTTGCTTGGTGAGTGCTTGAGGATAGCGGGAGCTATCTCCGTTATTCGTTTTTGGAGTCTTGGATTAGGCTCTGATTAGGATGTCATTTTCTTTTGTTGTACTAGATTTATTCTGTTGTTGATTTTTTACTTGTGTGTCGGGATTTGGAGATTTCATTTGGCGATGTATATTGACATGTATATTTTTGGAGATGTATGTTTATATCCGCTGCGACTGTTAAGAAATTTTTATATGCATGTTTTTTTTAGGATTATTGGAGATCTGATGTCTATTTCTTGTATATTTGTATTATTCGCGTGTTTTATCGCTTTAATAGAAATAGGGCGTTACAAGTTGGTATCAGAGCCGTGGTCAGTCTTGTCCGGACTAGAATTCAATAAAATTTCCTGTTTGTATACAAATGGTATTGAGTTACCTTTGGTACTTGTTTTGTTGTGATGTTGTTCTTATCTGTTGGTTTGGTTTTGTGTAGAAGTGAGATGGTTGGTGGTAGAGATGATGTTGCGTTTCACTACTACAAAAATGGGCTTATATAACGCTTTTTTTTTTGCTTTAGCTAGCGCTTTGAAAGCGCTACTGTAAATGGCGTTGGTAAAGGTAATATAGCGCTTTTTTCCTGTATAAAGCGCTATCTAAAGTTGGGTTTATATAGCGCTTTTTGTCAGAAAACGCTAGCAAAGATTTGTTGGAACAAAATACGTTTTACAAACATTACCCTTAGAGTGGGGGAGATTGTTAGAACGAAAAATGTTTAACATATAGTTACCCTTAGAGTTTTGACGATAACAAGGTATTAAAAATTGTGAATTGGACATGCTAATATTTGTTCAAGTGTACAGGACCATAGACAAAATTTCATATCTTTAAAGGGTTCTGGAAGAACAAAAGAGAGCAAAAGAATCAACAAAAAGAAAGCTTGAAGCGTCTGAAGAATAGTGCTCCTGAAGTGATGACGTCATCAGAAGTAACTTCATCAGAAGTACCTCATCAGAAGCAAGATCACCAGAAGCTGAAGTTCATCAGGAGCTGAAGAACTTAAAGCTTCAAAAGCTGGAATCTAAGTTAATCCTGCCTAAGAGTTGCTAAAGACGTAAAGAAGTGTGACAACGGTCTTGAAATGTGATTTGAAGGCAATGGATGCTTATTCTATCAAGAGCGTTGAAAAAGGACAAATGTACGAACTGTACAACCACCTTCTCCACTACTTTGATTGTGCTTTGCAATAAGACAAGGATAACAGCTCTGCCTGCAGAAATGTTCCTTCATACAAGGAATGGATTTGAAATTGATCCTTCATAGGACAATAACCATATCAGGCAAAAGATCATTAGTGATCAACAAGTTTCAAACGACTCTTTGTGTATGTGTACTGACTATTCTCCAACGTCTCTTTCAGACCACTATATAAAGGAGTGAAGGTTTTCTAGTTGGATGATGCAGACTTGAAGAAAATTACAACATACAGAAAGCAATACACACGCATTCAAAGGATAGACTCTCTAAACATCTCAAAGTTCATACTCTGTTTTGTTTGCATTTCAAAGTTACTTAGAATTTCTTAGCAAAGTCCACATCTTAGAAATTCTATAGTCTTAAGAGTCTAAAGAGTCTGTAATTGATTTGTATTGAGAACACCACTGATTGTATATCAAGTGTTCAAACTCAAACAATTTTCTGTGTAAATCTGTTTGTTTTGCAAGTCTCTTGCTTGCGTGCTTGAGCATTTGTAAGTCTCTTGTAGTTGTACTAGAGCATAGGAAAGTCTCTTTCTTGTGTGCTTAAGCATTGGAAATCTCTTGCTTGTGTGCTTGAGTACTTGTAATTTGAAATTACATTGTTAGTGAAATCTCCTTGGATGTGCAAGGGGGACAAGACTACTTCCGGTTTGTGGAAGGAACCTGTATAATTGATGTGTGTCTTTCTTCTCTCTCTCTTACTCTGTTTTTATCCGCTGCACATCTAGTCTCTGATCACTACTTCAGAAGCTGATTGTAATCTGCTTCTGAACTGTGACATCAGTAGGAGAAACGGAGAAAACGAAAACACAATTCAACCCCTCCTTCCTGTGTTTTTCTCACCTTCAAGATTCTCCTTAGATAGCGCTTTCAATAATAAACGCCAGGTAAAAGGGGTTTGAAATAACGCATGCACTAGTAAAAAACAGCGTTTTTGTTTTAAAACGCTATGTAACACTAGGTTTAGATAGCGCTTTAAACAATGTTTTTTTTTGTCAGATTTTTTTTTATTTTTACTGATAGCGTTTTTTATTAATTTAAAGTAATATATATATATATATATAAATAATTTTTCTAAGGGAAATATATATATTTTGGCACATTAAAATCGAGACTATTATTTATCAATAAAACTTAAACATATCATAAACCATGTTTGTATATATAGCATAAAAGTCAGAAATGTATAACCACTAATATGGTAACATGGATATCTCTAAGTTACAACTAATTAGTTAACATAAAGATCAAAATCTTCTATGGTAGCATGTTGTAGTTTTCATCTATCTTCTTGGTCGTGTCAACATTTTTATCCAAAACAAGCAGGCAAATCATTATTAATTTCCAAATTTCGTTCACTCTCATATATAGCAGAAAACAACATTAAGCAAGAAGCAACTATATTATATTAGAGACAAATTCAAAGTACTACTGATCATAGTACAAATTAAAGCAAGATTATAAATTAAAAACACCACCACTTGTAGCAAATATATTTAGAAACATGAAACTCACCTACTGATCAAAGTACTACTGGTAAGATTTTATATATATACTTACGTGTCAAACATAGTCTTCATTTCTGGGTAATTATAGTCATTGAGTAATGGATCCAAATAATATATGATTTCCGATATGGGATCAATCACAAATAACACCCAATGTCGACTACACAAACGTCCAAGTTAATAAGAAAATCTTCTATAAACGGTGGTAAGAAAGTGAGGAAAAAAATAATCAAAAACAAAGTTTCAAGGAAAATCCTACAGACTTATGTATATAAAATGATAGAATAAATAACTTGCGCTCATCTTTATATTTCATGAATTCCTTAACCATGTATGCTTTGACCAATTCTTGTTCCGCTTCAATTAACACCAAGGATATTTGATGGGGAGAAAAGAAGGAGAATTTCCTTTATAAGGTGGAATAGAGTGGAACAGTATGAAATAGCAACAATTTTTCAAGTATAAATAGCTTATTTCATTTTAATCCACTACATTTTATTTCATTTTATACCACCAATACAAAAATACACTACAGTTCAGTTAGCTTGAATCATTCAATATAAAAAATAAGGAAAAACCACAACATGATGAAAAAAATTATTCTAAACAATCACTCAATCTCAGTGAGTATCTAACATTGAAAAATTAACGACACAGAGAAGTGTAGGAGCTACATAAACAACTAACTTCCATTGTAAAGGTGGACTCCAACCTTAGCCAACATAGCATAGTACTTGATTTCAGACTTCCTCAAAGGAGGACAGTGGTTAGCAATGATAAATCAATTTACCTACAAATAATCAAATCAAAATCACTTAATTCCATCAATAATGCATATCACTTAATTTCAACCACTTTCACTAATCTTTTTTTGATGACAGCAAAATTTATTAAAACTACGTCACAACACAGGAAATACTTGAGATGAGAGGCAAAACCAACAGTACAAGCACCCAAATCCATGCGGCAATCAGACCAAGACAAAACAATCCAAAAGCCAACATACTACTAAAAAACAAAAGAACCAACATCAAACATAATGCAAAAAAGCCACACCAGTAGGAAAAAACTACACAAAAACAGAACCGAATCAACAACACGGCTAAGCCCCCGCCAATGCCCAACAAGGTTATCTCGAGCAACACTCCCTAGGAACAAATCAATCTACAACTGTTCAAATTACAAAATATCCTTGGTGTTTTGTAAACAAGTCATTGCAAACTAATATATTCATAGCTTATCAGAAAATTAAAAACGACCAAATACATATTTCAACAACAAAAAGGATAAAAAAAAATTCCACTCTTCATGACAAGAGCGAGCCTGTTGTTGATGCTCTCATGAGTCTTCTTCTGTAAAAATCAATCAAAAATGGGAAAAAAATTAAAAACCTGAAGAAAATACTTGAACAATATGCAGGGTTAAGAACCTTTACCTCAAATGGGTTGGTCGGATTCAGAGAGATATAGAGAAATGAGTTTGGTGATTGGAAGTGGAAGGCGATTTGGAGTTCTCTGAGAGGATGGGGAAGGAGATTGGAAGTAGAATGTGGGATTGATATATATGATTAAAAAAATGTTTTCTTTGATACTGCAATCGATTTTTCATAAAAATTGAAATAAAATTCAAAATATGTGTTATGCATGGACCGAACTGGGTACATTTTATTAGTTCATAGCGTTTTTTATAAAAAAAGAAAAAAATCACAATGTACACAGCTCTAGGAATTGAACAGGGGACTTATAGGATATAGTGGTAATTGTTTACCACTCATAGTTTACGACTCGGCTATATCAAATTATTTGATTAATTGGCGCTTTTTTTTTAATATATAACCGTTATTTTTATCAAGCCTACAGTAGCGCTTACAAAGCGCTGTTTAAGGTTGATTTATTTTTAGCAATTTCCATCAAAAACGCCGTATATGATAACAATTTTTTTTAAAACAAATAATTATTATTTTTGTTGAACCTATGTCGGCGCTTTATGAACAAAACGCTATATAAACTTAGAAGCATAGCTAGCGCTTTTTCAAAAAAGCGCTAGCTTAAACCTCTGTGTTTTGATTTATAGCGCTTTCATGTCAAAAGCGCTATTTAAGGGGCGCTATATTTTCTCATTTTTGTAGTAGTGATTGTAGAGGCTTTGGCTGCAATGGCTCAAGTGTTGGCCCGAGCCAACGAGTAGGTGGCAGTTGGTCATCGTGATCCTGGAGAGGTGGATGAGCGGAGGCTCGATCGTTTCTTGAGAAACAATCCGCCAACGTTCAACGGAAGGTTTGATCCATAAGAAGCTCAGACATGGGTGCAAGGCATGGAAAGGATCTTCCGTGCTATGGTAACTAGTGACGATCAGAAGGTCAAGTTGTCTACCCACATGCTTGCTAAGGAAGCTGAGTATGGGTGGACGAATGTTAAAGGGAGACTTGAGACCGGTGGAGAGGTTGTGACTTGGGCAAGGTTCAAGACTGAGTTTTTGAGGAAGTATTTTCCAGAGGATTTGAGGACCAGAAAGGAAGTGGAATTCTTGAACTTGAAGCAGGATAACGCGTCTGTTGTAGAGTATGCGGCTAAGTTTGAATAGCTTTCGAGGTTTTTCCCCTACATCAATGTTGAGGATGCAATGGTTTCGAGGTGTGTGAAGTTTGAGAGTGGCCTCAGGCTAGAGATTTACTAGTACATGTGTGTTCAGGAGATTAGAGATTTTGATACTTTGGTGCACAAGTGTCGCATGTTTGGTGATGCTGGAAAGGACAAAGGAAAGAAGAAAGAGGTTGGTGGAGGCTCTAAACCGAATGTTGCTAATGTGAGATGCTACAAGTGTGGAACTTTGGGTCGTTACTCTAGTGATTGCAAGAAGGGTAATAGTTGCTTCAAGTGTGGGGAAGCAAGTCACAAGGTATTCGAGTACAAGAAGGAAATTACTTGTTACAACTGTGGTGAGAAAGGTCATATCAGTACTAAGTGTACCAAGCCGAAGAAGGCGGCGGGAAAGGTGTTTGCATTGAATGCGGAAAAGGTGGAGCAACCGGATAATCTCATATGAGGTATGTGTTTTATCAATAGTACTCCTTTGACTGCAGTTATTGATACTGGTGCTACTCATTCTTTTATCTTGGTTAGTTGTGTCGAGCGTTTAAATTTGGTTGTAACTCCATTGTTGCGAGGGATGGTCATTGACACCCCGACTAGTCGCTCGGTGACTACTTCCTTGGTGTGTTCTAAGTGTCCTGTTAATTTTGGTAATGTTGATTTTGAGTTGGATCTTGTGTGCCTTCCGTTGAAGCATATGGATGTGATTTTTGGTATGGACTGGATGTTATCTTTTGGTGTTAACATTAATTGTTTGACCAAGAGTGTAACATTTTCTAAGAAGGTGGAGGAGGTAAGTGGAAGGTTCTTATCCGCGGAGCAAGTGAAGAAGTCTTTGGACGGTGAAGCTAGTGTGTTTATGATGTTTGCTTCTTTGAAGGAAAGTAGTGAGAAAGAGATTGGTGATTTTCCAGTAGTGCGAGAGTTTCCAGAAGTTTTTCCAGACGACACTACTGTACTACCTCCATAGAGGGAAGTGGAGTTTGCAATTGATTTGGTACCAGGAATGAGTCCTACTTTGATTGCGTCGTATCGGATGTCAGCATCAGAGTTGAGTGAGTTGAAGAAGTAGTTAGAAGAGTTGCTCGAGAAGCAGTTTATCAAGCCGAGTGTTTCTCTTTGGGGTGCTCCAGTGTTGTTAGTCAAGAAGAAGGATGGGAGCATGAGGCTGTGTGTGGATTATCAGCAGTTGAACAAGGTGAGGATTAAGAATCGGTATCCGCTTTCGAGGATTGATGATTTGATGGATCAGTTGGTTGGTGCATAAGTGTTCAGTAAGATTGATTTGAGATCAGGATATCATCAGATAAGAGTGAAGGTGGAAGATATATCCAAAACCGCGTTCCGGACGAGGTATGGACACTATGAGTATTCTGCGATGCCATTTGGAGTGTCTAATGCACCATGTGTCGTCATGGAATATGTGAATAGAATATTTCATCCTTTTCTGTACCGTTTTGTGGTAGTGTTTATAGATGATATTTTGGTGTATTCGAAGTCAGAGGAGGAGCATGTTTAGCATTTGAGGGTTGTGTTGCGTGTTTTGAAGGAGAAGCGGTTGTGTGCTAAGTTGTCGAAGTGTGAGTTTCGGTTGCGGGAAATAAGTTTCCTTGGTCTTGTGATTTTGAAGGGTGGTATTGCGGTGGATCCATCGAAGGTGGATGCAGTATTGCAGTGGGAGTTGCCGAAGTCAGTTTTTGAGATTAGAAGTTTTCTTGGATTGGCAGGTTATTATCGGAGGTTTATTGAAGGATTCTCTAAGTTGGCGTTGCCATTGACGCAGTTGACTCAGAAAGGACAAGCTTATGTTTGGGATGCTAAGTGTGAGAAGAGTTTCCAAGAGTTGAAGAAGAGGTTGACTTCAGCACCAGTGTTGATTCTATCGAATCCAAGCTTATGTTTGCATATGTCTTCTTTGATGGTTAAAGAGTTGTCCAAATCGGCGCCCAAACTCCTATAGTCAGGGCCCGATTTTTGTCGAAGCAAAAGGACTTTTCCTAGCTTCCAAATTTGGCGCCCGAATACTCCAATTCGGGGCCCGATTTTTGTCGCGGGTAAATAAGTTCTGCTGATGTGAAACTCGGTGTCCGAGTTAAACTTTTGCTGGAATTCAGAAATCTTGGCTTCTTTGTGGTTTCAGCTCTTGTATTCTTGACGAATTACCCTAAAATTGACATGAAAAATGTCTACAAAACTAGTAATGACAGAACGTCATCAACTATTTTGTTGATCCTGTTCTACGGTTCTACCATCAAAGAAGAACTCAAATGTGACAATTCATTGTGGGGTTATTTATGCTATGTTCCTGCACAAAGCTTTGTCAGTTTGATATATGCTGGGAGCATTTGTTCAAGTTGTTGTTGATTTCCTTCAAAAATGCTATTGTTGCACACAAAATACTATGGTTGTTCCATTGTTTGATGGTTCTCATGGGGATGAATCTATGCTCTATGTGATTGAAAAACGCTAGCTATCAAGAAGAGACACCAAATCATTTAAATATGCTAACAAATATCCAATACTACTCAATATGTGATTTAGACACACCATAATGTTTATGTTTCAAAAGGGTACCAATTAATATGCTTAACCGATATCCAGAGAAACATAATTGTAGTGAAGTCTTAGAAATGTGTAAGAACAAATTTACATTTATAAAAGACACAAATTGAATAAGATAGTAATTCATTTTAAATGATAAAAAGCTCCGACAACGAATGATAGTGTAATAGCCAAGAGGAGCACTGAAAGCAGCCCTTGTTTCTAAAACTTGTGCCTCTTTTTGAATGATACTCTTCAAAACAGTCTCAGAGGATGTCAATTGATGCTTAAGATCTTCCACATTTTGACTTAAGACGTCTATTTTAAAATGCAACACTTCACCTTCCTTGGAGACTTGTTGCTTGGAATCCAACAGTTTTTGAAATTCATCTTGAGAGACTTGTGTATCCGGAAACAATGCACGTCTTTCGACACTATCCAACCAAGCCTTATCAAAAGCAAAGCTCCGCACATCTTGTAATAACTTAACAAATTTAGAGCGGCTTGAACCCAACACATCCAACACACTGTGGGTTTGGAGAAATTGTAACAACTCAGCAAGACAGCTGTAGGCATAACCCTTGTATCTATTACTCAGTGATGAGTCCTTTAATAGAACTGAAGGGTGCTTAACAAGGATATCAGTCAACAAAGACAAGTAGTTCTCATAATCCAAGTAATTCTCCGAGACAAGTTGCTGAAGCTCCCACATGACAATAGAAGGAGAATTTGAGTTTTCCGTTAATTTATAAGAGTTCCCTGATACTGAAGAAAAAATTAGTTAAGCGTCGTGAGAAACAAAACAAAAATATTTAAAATTATTATTAATGATGAAAATACCTTCAGAAGGTATTGAAGGAGTTTGAAATTCAAGATGCAAAGGACGTTTGTTGCTAGGAGAGGGCTTAGGTTCTGAAACTCTAAATTCATCATCCTTAGAAAACTCATCCTCAATATTTAAACTTACTTTCATGGCAGTAGGATCATTTAGAGAAACTGAACCAAAAGTGGGAAAAAAGAGAGTTCAACGTCAAAACAAAAAGGATGACAAGGTAACTAATATTTGATCGATCCAAAGAGTATGCACCTTGATCATCATTAGTCTTGCTAGTTTCCTGCCAGATTTTAACATCAACATCTTGAGTGGTAACAGGCTTTGTTATGGCAATTGGAAGAGAAGCTATGGCTTTTTGGCCATCACCATCTTCCTACAAAATTCAAATAAAATTAGAATGATATCATCATGAATTCTTAATATTTATACGATCAGCCTCACTACATATATTTTAGTCAGGAAGAGCAATACTTCATTATAGAAAAATAGAAGAATCAATATGTCAAAAGCACAACAACAATAGTGTGTTTATGCTTAGAAGTATCTAATTGATTCAATGATGAACTTACTGGTTTTGAATGAGGTAACGAGGTTATTGTCTTGGCATTAGCTGATGCAGTTCCTTCTTTAAAACTTATTTGAACACCCTGCTTAAAATTAAATGGATGTTTAAGATTGTAGTTTAATTCCAAGTGTCAAAGAATACAAGCAAAATAAGCAGGAAAAAAAATTTAAAACAAGGAGAATTTCCTTTTGTTTAGGAGCAACTAATTGTATAGGCGGACCCTTTTATTTTTAGTAAATTTTAACATAACAACTAAGTCTTCACCCATTAAGTGGGATGGGCTATATGAATCAAATAAAGTAAGAATGTTCTATCATAAACCATATTTTGGTTCAACTCATTAATCTCCAAGTTTTTCCTAATAGTTTATCCTATAGTTTTTCTAGGCCTTCCTCTGCCTCTAAGTATCTGAGTATCTTCCATTTGATCTACTCTCCTTACTACGCAATCTATAGGTCTTCTCTCTACATGGTCAAACCACCTAAGCCAATTTTCCACAATATTTTCTACTTTTCTACTATAGATGCTACCCCAACTCTCTCTAATATTTTCATTTCTAATCATATCCCATCGAGTCTTGCCCCACATTAGAATGATTTTATTCTTGTGTTGGTTCTTCTCCATCCAATACTCTGTTCCATTCAACACCGCCGATCTTACAATTGTCTTATTAAATTTCCCTTTCAACTTTAGTGGTACTTTCGTATGAGGTTACTCTCCATTTCAACCACACAATTTGAATTCCATATTTATTAAACATATGATGTCAGTATCTCCAATATAGGAAAGACAACAATTATTTTGATAAGTTAGCTCTTTATAATGAGGTAATTTGGTCAGATTCATTGCCAAATTTTATTATGGATAACTTTTTTCGTAATAGATTTGGTTTACAAATTTTAGATTTTGTTAATTTTTTTATGGGTTTAATGGGTTTCTATCAATATTTTTCTTATCCATGTCTTTCACTTAGAATTTTAATAATATGAATAGGTAGGTGGTTACATTATTTACCTGAGAATGTTTGACAGTAGTATCAATTTCTCCAATACGATGTTGTTGATTCGTTGATTGTTTATTCAACAACTCCTGTAATAAGAACAAAAGCATTAGTTATACTGACCCATGAATTACATCAGTTACTGACTAAGACCTTAGACCACTGAATGTGTTTCATAAGAGGAATATCTAAGGGACATGGCTTAAAAATTACTTGTGAATTTGTTGGTGAACTTGCTACTGAAGTTATTTTTAAACCAGAAATGCTTGCAACAAATTCTTGATTTGCCTCTTCTGTTTGTTCAATTTTTGTCTCTGCAACGTTTGACACAATGCCATTTTTGTCTCTGTAACGTTTGTCTACTGAAGTTAACTCATGTTCAGTTGTTGCTTGAACTTCAGTCCCATCTGCAAAACCTTTTGAAGGTATTGATTGGGAAACTCTAACATCATCATCTGTAGGAAACTGTTCCACTATTTTTGAGCTTACTTTCATCGAAGTATCATCATTTAGAGAACCTGAACAACATGTGGAAAAGAAGTGTTTAAAATCGAAAGGGTGATGAGGTAACATAAAAAAACAAAGCTGATAAAAAAAGTATTCACCTTGATTATTAGTTTGAGTTATTTTCTGTGAGCAATTACCGAGGTAATGTATTGAAGGTGGAAATGTTGGGTGATATTGTTTGGGATACATGGCGACTAAACTTGGCAGATTGCAAAGATAGAGATATTTCAGTGCCGGAAGATGAAGGTGAATCTCAGTTTGGTTTTGATGATCATGATTGTAGTGTCTAAATATGTATTCCAACTGGATGCAATCTTCAACATTGATCCTTTTCAATTTTGGAAAGACATTGCCCCAATTAAAGCTACTATCATGATCTTCGGTGTCAATTCTGATGTTCTTCAACTCATCACAATTCATAATTGTCAAAGTTTCCAACACCATTCTTGATGTGACAGATAGGATAAACAGTGATTTTATCTTTGAAAAATGAGACAGATTGATCTCTTTAATATTGCACATGATATATGATTCTATTGGAAGAAGACATGGAGCACGTTCCCATATGTGAAGGGGATATGAAAACATGGAAAGATCTTTGCAAAATATGTCTTTAAGCTTACCACATCCAACAATATTAAGAAATCTAAGATTCGGAAACATTGAGCCATAACTCTTGTACCATCATCTATTTCATCTCTTGATTCCTTCTCTCTTCTTTCATCTAATATTATGTTTTCCAGTCCCTCGCAATTAAATATATCCAATGATTCAAGTAGCACCAGGCTTCGAGAAGTCGACGGTTGAAACAGGGAAACTAACATTGGACAATTCTGCAATGTGATGATCTTTAGATTGCAGAGGTTTATCTTGCATTTGAACAAACTTCTCAAATTTTTACAATTATCGATTGATACCTCTTTTAAGTTATTCAGAGAGTCAAACGGAATGGGACCATTGAATAGTTCTTTCAAATCATCCATATCTTCCGGTTCTAGTACAACCAACTTAGAAAAGACAATTGGTACTTGAGAACCAATAGTGTAAATGAGGCACCGTAACTGTGAAATATCTTTCATATAAAGCTCAACAAGATCATTCATACCTTCATCTATCGGAACAATCTTAGGCATCTTAATTCCAACTAGCCGAAGACCATCTGACCTTTGCATAAAAAACTTGAATGTGTGATTTGAAAAATAAACCTTACCATGTTCCCCATAAATACTCACACATTTTGATAAGGTCTCATTCAATACACTTAACCCATCACAGATCTGGTACCTATGCAACACAGGTAAGGTTATTTCATCACAAAAATCATTAAAACTATCTATGAAATATAACTCTCCAAGAGATGAACATATTCCAATAACATCAAATGGATTTTCTGTTCTAATGACACATGATGTCAAGTTCAACAATCTTAAGTTCTCTAGTTTTGTAATTTCATGTGGCAATTTTTTGATCGTGCATTCAACCAAATCAAGTGTTTCAAGACTTTGCAGCATTCCCAAAACAGAGATGTCACCTAGATCCACTCTATCAACCAACATAGATCTAATATTTGTCAATGACTGAACTGAATGTGGTAGTGATAGAGGTCGTTTATCATTACTTGATAAAAACAAAACTCGAAGCCTGACAATATTTTCAAACAAAGAATTTGGAAATTCCATACATAAATAGTCTTCACTTCTATGCATGATGACAATTAGAACCTCAAGTTTGGACCCATCAAACTTAAAGGAAAACAAATTCATGTCATTGATCTCACATGATAAATATTTAATATTTTTCTGCCTTTCAAGGAATGACTTCTGATTTTTGTTAGACAAGTTTACTCCTATAACTTGTTTGTTTGCTATCCATAGAGCTACCTCACGAACCAAATCATTCATTTTTACATGTTTTTCACCGACCCTCAACAACAAATAAGAATCTAGGAGTTTATTTTGGGCTCCAACTACATCGATTCGAGAATCATCATAGCTGCCATAATCATCCCCAAAAAGACCCACTCCTATTGCAAGTTTGGTAAGAACTTCAATAGAAATTTTTTCATCTTCTGGGAATACAGAACATAAAAGGAACAATCCCTTGGCTTTTTGATCCTTCAGATAATCATAGCTAAACTTCAAACATTTATAAATTCCGACCATATCATCATCAACACCATGCATAGATACATTTTTCTTCAAGGATTTTAAGGTCACATCCCACTCATGCCCCCAATGTTGTTGCCCTTTTAGACTGCTGGCAATAATTGCAATTGTGATTGGTAGTTGTTTGCATTCATTTGAAATTTTACGCGCCGTACTGATCAAGCTTCTTGAGGAAATATTGCTTATACCGGCATACCTTTTGAACATAGTCCATGTGTCTTCTTCAGATAAAAGGGCCAGTTCAATTCTATTATCACAATCCATTTTGTTGAATATTTGTTTACTACTCGAGATTACAAGAACTCTACAACCTTTGTGATTGTCCCGTTTTGGAATCCCTATTGTATCAAAAGAATTTTCTCACCATTTGTCAATCTGCTCCTTAGTTTTTTGGGCCGGTCTGATTCATTACAATTAGCAAATTTAAATCCTAAAGATCCAGCAATATCACCTTGAATCTTTTTTATACTAGTGGTAAACGATACTGTCATATAAATAACAAGAGTGAATTGTCCAGATTCCTTTAGTTCTTTACTCATTACTTTGGCCAATGTAGTTTTTCCTGTGCCACCGATCCCTTGCAATCTGGTTATATAGTTGTTGTCATCTTTTAGTGCATCCAACAGTTGATTGTAGTTTGTTTCTCTGCTTTCAAACGAAATGTAATCTTGGGATGAATAGTGTTCAACATCAGGAAGACGGTGAGGGAGTTCAATATTTACAAATTTCCCAACTTTTTCTGTTAGTCGTTTAATCACCTCCATCTTATTTGCCAACTTTATTCCCATTTTATATTGCCATATATGCTGTAAAAAAATCCTGTTATGAACCTCCGATGGATAGAAAGCTATAAGAAAAAAAGTTATAAACATGAGTAAAAACAAAGGTTTTTATATACTATATTTTTATTTTATAATAATATGCAACAAGTTGAAATGTTCTCATATAAATCTAAACAGGGCACGTGCTCTGCACCGGTTGGGTGTTGAAGTGCGGGCTATGCTTCAAGGAGCATTTGTAATGTTCTCTCTATTAAAGGAAAAAAAAAATAATGATAAATCTCATGTTAATGATAAAAAAATAAATTACATTGACTTCTCTGGAGATATTCATAAACAACACAAGCATCTCTCTGGTTATCTAAACACACTAACCTTTCATTATTTTAACACCAACAAACTTCCATGAGAGAAAGTGATGTAGAAGTGACTCAAAATTCCCATGTTTATTATATATCATTTACAAATATTTTTATTTTTTATATACATTTATAAATAATAAATATGTATCATGCGCATGATTTTTTTATATTAAATTGTAATTAATATATTATAATTACTCTTATTATTTTGTTAGAAAAAAATGATTATCATTATTATAATCGACGACTTCTCATGGCGTGTCGGGTCGGGTTCTTCCTCTTTTTGGTTTTGCAATTGGAGTTCTCATGGTTTCATAGGGTCCCTTGCACCCTTCATTGACATCCATGATTTATATATAACAGTTAAAAATGCTTTCTCCTCAGGCAACCTTCCTACACATCCTCTCTGCACTCATCTCCCGTCCTTTGCCTCAGATTTCACAAATAAAATGCATCTCAAGTTCAATTCATCGCTAGAGCATGCTTTCATCTAGATTCACAACAAAAATGACATCTCTATAGCTAAGAGTGGGTATTCTTCAATGTTGACTCGTATGGAACCAATGTTATCTTCTACTTCTCCTCCTTGGTTTTGGATTTGGAAATTACAATTGCCCGAAAAAAAATTAAGTTTCTTCTTTGGTTGGCTTGCCACAGTCAGTACCTACTCTCTCTTTGCTAAACCATAGAAATATTGCTCATTCTGCGATGTATAATAGGTGAAGTAGTCATGTTGATACTTTTCTCCATTGTGTTTGAGATTGCACTAACTCAAAACCCATGTGGTAGCAGGTTGGATTTCATCTCTAATGAAGATGATATAGATCGGATAAAAAAGGGGACGATGGGTATTTTCTCTTTCTCTTTTGCATCGATAGTTTGGTGAACTTGGAGGAATAAAAACATGATGTGTTTAAGCAATAAGAATTGGTCCAACGCTTATCCTTCTAACTAAAATAGTACTAAGGAAGATAATCTTTTCAAATGGAACAATAATAACCACTCTTGTGTCATCCTAAGTGTTGATGGAAGTTGCTTGGGATCTCTTACAAGGGCTGGTTATGGAAGAGGCTTAACAAATGATGCAGGTTTTTACTTGTCAGGATTTTCTTCCTACATCTATAATTCATCCAATATCATGTTTGCTGAATTCTATGTCATCTATCAGGGCCTCTTGCTGGCCAAAAACATGGGTATTACTTATTTAGTTTGCTACTCTGATTCTCTTCATTGTATTAACATCCTTAATGTATTCAAGATATAAAATAGTTATTGGAGCAAGGAAATGTTACAGTGAATCACACCCTTGAAAAGGAAATCAATGTGCAGATTTTTTGTGACGGCCCTAGGCATAGGTTGGGGGTGTGACGGCCTAGAGCCCATATCGGTAGGGGGTCCAAAAAATATTATAACAATGGGGTGTATATAGCAAGACGTGGTTTATCGGGGGTATATTTAGCAAAGTACATTAAGAGGCCCTAAATATTGACTACTGTGTTGTCAAAAAACAAAGATGATGGGCTGAACTAAAGCCTGTTAATGTTTTGGCTCGTTTGGTGCAATTTGCTATATATACTCACAAATCAAACATAGCTTTCTATATACACTCTTCGTAAGAAAAAAATTGGGCATTTTGTTCCTATTAATATGCAGAGCAATATAGATTATTACTTTTCCCATCCTAAGGTATTCTCGCGCGCCCTATTTTTTTCTTTCAAAAATACCATATGTTTGGATTATATATTCCAAAACTCATTGATAGGTATTTTCAGATTGTATAATCTGCAACATAACAAAATAAATAGAAATTGTGTCGTAATTGGTATCATAAACACTCCTAACTAAAAAAGAAGAGGAAAAAGTAAGAAAGTATAAGAAATGAAGAATGGATAAATATGTTGAAGCATGCAATATTATTTAGAGTCATAAACTTATCCTAGACTGTAACTAGAATCAAAGGAAACGTTTACAATGTATAAACTGATAAAAAGTATATTAAACACACCACAAACCCTTCAAACCTTGGTTGTAACGCCATAGTCCACATAGTCTAGGAGGTTTTAGATTATATAATCTGAAACTTTCTAAACTGTTTCAAATTGTATAATCCGAACAGTCCCAAATTGTGTTTAAGTTTGATTTTTGAAGATTTTTCATGGTGAATGACATAGGAAAAAAGGTACAAAACATAATTCAACACGTAAAATAACACAATAACAGAAGTAATGAAAATTCTAGGAAGGTGTTTGAAGAGGTGGATTTGTATTTTAACACCACTGACATATTTGGATCGGCAGGTAAATTGGATCAAGTTCACAACAACCTCTTCGTAATCAGTTCTGCTACTTAATGATGAGAGACAAGGTGTTTTCCTGAGGATTATTTTGAGTTAAATCATGATGTCTTGCCAACTGACATATTTCTATTATCAAGGGAGCAAGATCTTGCTCATAGTAACCTCTTGGTGTTCACATCTTTCTAATAATTTTTCAGAGTTTTTTGTTGTGTTTTACAACAAATGAACTGAGCACACTAATTTATAGAAGTTTTTGTGCTTCGTGAATCACATAAATTGTCGGTGCAATGTGGACCATAAAAAAAACATGTGCTGAACTGGTTCAAATTATATAATCCTTCACAATATCTCATTCCATCATCTCACACTCTCATCTTCTCCTTTCTTTCTACAATGTATTTCCATCCTTGGCCTTTCATACAATAAGGTCTCTCTAATATTTTAGTGATTGTATGAACGGTCAAAAGTGATGGTGCCTGATGACAGGACGTCAACACTAGTTTTTTAGTCATATTTGTGTTTTTTTTGTAATGTTTTGAGAGTCAAATGCTTGTATACATGGTTAAATCAGCTCAAGCTTCATAAAAGAGAAGTTTTGCACAAATTGGAGAAAAATGCAGAAATTTATCTGAAGATGCTGGAAAATAGTGCCACGATGGACCTGAATTGTGGCACGCTTGAATCATGGAATTTACCTGAAGATGCTGGAAAAATCGTGGCACGATGGATGTGTAACGTGCCACGATGGTTGAGTAAATTTGCTGCCAAGTAAGATTAATGAGCAAATCGTGTCACGATGGTCTCGAAACATGGCACGATGGTGGGCTTTCTGAAACCCTAATTTTGTGTCTATAAAAGCCAGAAGCGACCAGAAGCTTGGTGTGCAATTTTGGAGACCTAAACAGAGCATAGACGGCACCAGGAAACCGCATAACACGCAGTGGATCTCACCCAACTCATAGTTAGTTCTGGTTTATGTATGTTCACTATTTTCTATGTATTTGATTGTTTAGTTATGAGTAGCTAAACTCTTAGATTGATTAAGCCATGAGATGAATCTTTGTGATCTGTGAACCATGTAATTTGTTAAGAACTCTCTTTGACATCAATGAAAACCTAGTCTTTATTCAGAATTATTTGTGTTCATTGCTTTTCGTATGATTGTTTGCATGACTATTAATCCTAGCTTCTTTCAACCATATAAATTGATCTTAGGAATTGAATGACTACTAACCCTAGCTTTTAATCCTGAAATAGTAATTCTGTTTAATTCAACATAGGAGCCTAGAGATAGGAAATTGAGAATTATGACTTATGGATTAACGTTCTCACCATGCTTCCGCAATTATTCAATCGGTTTAAGAGATTAAAAGGTTATAACTTAGGAAAGGGTTTTGAGTCAAGAGATTGATCAAAACCACTTAGTTAATCCGTCGTAAAGCTAGGTTAAGTTCTTTGAGAGAGAAGAAAGCCAAATTACTTACATTGAGCAATAGAGGATTCAAAAGGCTTGATCATCTGTTTTTATCCAATTATCAAACCATTTTATTTGCTTTGTTTAAGTTTTATGAAACCAAATCCAACTGCGTAGGGCAACCCAATAAATTTAACACATCCTTGATTTTAACGTTTTTGTCGAGTAGAAATTGAAACAATTCCTGTGGATACGAACTTATAAATTTTATTACTTCGATAGTTTTAGTACACTTGCTAAATGTGTTGTATGTCTGGGTGCAAGGTTGACCATCCAAGTTTCCTTTTCCCTAAAGAGGAAACAAACCTTACGCCTACCTCCTCCCCCCTCCATCTTCTTGCACCACATGTTTAGCTTTAGGTGTTTTACTAAATTAACATTAAGTGTTTGAAAATTCTGTGTAATAAGCTTCTTCAAGCTTTAATTTTATTGTAAAATGTACTATGAAAGTATTTATATATTATTAAAATGAGAATTTATATCATTTTTATCTCTTTACTTTTCTATCTATTTACATTTATTTTATGTTTTTGTCATTTTTAATTATGTCATCAAAATAATAAACGAAAATATGGGGAAAACATAGTTTCGGATTATACAATCCGAAAACACCTATCAATCTGTTTCAGATTATAAAATCCAAACATAGCGTATTTTGGGGAAAAAAATAGGGCGCGTGAGAAACAGATAAGGCGGAAAAGTAAAAGTCAGAAATTTATCGTAACGACCAGATTTTAGGATGTTATTTATTCAATTGCTTTATTTATTATTTAATTGTTTTGTGTGTTTTATTTATTGAGTTATTTGGATTTTAGAGATATTAAGGGTATTTTGGTATTTTGAGGAGTGAGGGTAATTTGATGAATTTAGGATGAAGGGTATTTTAGTATTTTGAGTATGGAGAGTTATTTAATGAAGTTAGTAGTAACTTGGGTTAATTAATGGAATAGTGGTGTATGAGTAATAACGAGGGTTTTAATGAAGTAATTGTGTAATAACATTTATAAGTGAGGTTAATAAGTCCATCTGTGAGTGTGACTAAGCCTAATATTATATAAGAGAAATAAGAATTCTGCTCTTTACTCAACACATTTGGCTCGCGCCCAACTAGAATACCGAAAATACCCGTGTGTGAGTTAACTCACGCAGGTGTTAAATCTGTGCAACTTAACTCACGCTGCGATGCGTGCTGTTTTTAAGACAGACAGAACCTCATTTCCTCATTTCTCATCAAAAATCTCCAAAATCTCTCTCAAATCACCCAAATTAGAAATTTCATCAACTTCAAATCAAACAACACTCCAATAACAAGAAGTTTTCATAATCAAACACCATTAACCTTTTTATGTTGATATGTTAGATTTTTTTCTCTTAAATTAGATTTTTTTAGTTTTAGTATTTTGTTTAAATTTTGATTTTTTTGCAAGAAATCATACAATGTTACTTGTAAATGACTTATATTGCTTAATTGTTACGATGTTTGCATGTTTATGTTATAGTTATGATTTTTAGGTTAATTTAAATTTTAGTGTTTTTATTTTTTTATAATTTTAATTTTTCACTAGATTTACGAGTAAGAGTATATGATTCATTTTTAGAGTAGATGTAAGTTGATTAATTTTGTTAAATTTTTTGCATGTTTATGTTGTAGTTATGAGTTTTAGGGTTCATGTATAATTTGCACTCCAAATGTTTGAATGAGTTTTTCATTGATTGTTTAATTTTTTATGTGATTTCCATACGCTTCAATGGTGGAAATCCTCATATGTTCAAGGTTCGGTACATTAATGTCACGTTAAAAGATCTCAAGGATCAACCGGATGAAATCAACCAAGGACTCAACCTTGGAGACACAAGGAGAGTGAAATACATTTGGTATGAACATCCAACGTTGGACGACGGGAGAATAACGTTCAGTCGGTTAGAATTAAAGAACGACGACGACGTGAGGAGCATTTTCTCCATTTTTTGGCAACACAACATGGTTCCGTTTATCGATATGTTTGTCACGTTGCAGAGATCAACTGAATATATTCTCAACAATTTGATTCCGCTAGAAGATCGTGATTAGGTAGGGAATGCACCTTCCAACTACAACAATTGTCTTACCTCTGAAATTGTATAAGGTCAAACCTGTTAAACAACAGCTCTCAAGCATTCACCTGGAAGTTCTATTGTTCCTGTCAAAACAACATGTAAGATGAGTGTCACAAAATTCCTTCATATAAGATGAGTGTCACAGAATGCACCTCATTCTTTATGTGATGACTCGACTTATTTTTTGAATTGATTTTGAATTTATTTAGTATGCAACTTTATTCGAATTTATTTAATACGCAAATTTTATTAGAATTTATTTAATACGAAACTTTATTCAAATTTTATCTGCTTGTTTATTTGTTTCTAAGGGTTTTGGCCTAGTCCCCCCTCTTTGTATATATTTTTCCCCCTTTTTTTAATAATATTTTGAGATTGGCGGCATAGGATGGAGGTTCCGCGGGATGCCAACCTAGTTAGGATGTTGGTGTTTCCTCTTGATGTATGTCATTTCTCCTAGTTTATCCAAACAAAAATTAATACGCAAATTTTATCGGAATTTATTTAATACGAAACTTTATTCGAATTTATTTTATACACAAATTTTATCAGAATTTATTTAATACATATTCGAATTTATTAAATACGTAATTTTATTCGAATTTATTTAATACTTAAATTTTATCGAATTTATTCAATACGCAAATTTTATCGGAATTTATTTAATACGAAACTTTATTCGAATTTATTTAATACGCAAATTTTATCGAATTTATTCAATACACAACTTTATTCAAATTCACGCTGGTTTTAATTAGTGTTCGAAGACATTATGTTATTTAGATGACAAAATCATAAAATAAATGCAAATATAAATAAAATGAAAGGAACAAAAATAATTAAAGAGATTCCCCATCTTTTTGATTGAACCGTGTGATTTCATTGATGTTAAGGTTGATGCACTAACCCAAAAGTTTGAAAAAATGAATGTTGGTGCTGTCACAAATGCTCCTGCATCTCCTCCTTGTGAAATCTGTGGTATATTTGGTCATATCGGTGTTGATTGCAAGCTGGGTAGTGCTATTAATGGTGCTGAGCAAATGAACTATGCTCAATACAACCAAGGAATGAGGCAGAACCAAAACTTTTATAAAAACCCTCAAAATTCCTACGGACAAGTAGCACCACCTAGCTATGTAAACAACCAGAGAGTCGCTCAGAAATCGAGTTTGGAAATTTTAATGGAAAGCTATGTCATGAACCAATCTAAACAGCTCCAAGAGCTCAAAATCCAAACCGGATTTCTGAATGATTCTCTCTCCAAACTCAATACTAAGGTAGACTCTATTGCTACTCACACTAAAATGGTTGAGACCCAAATCTCCCAAGTAGCCCAACAAGTGGTCGCTTCTTCTCAAACATCGTGAGTCTTTCCTGGTCAAACCGAAGCCAACCCCAAAGCCCATGTTAACGCTATTTCTTTTTGGGGTAGTAAGTTAGAAGAAACCATTACTAAGGCTAAGGACATTAAGGGAGAGAGTGTTAAGCTTTTAGGTGAGAATGCCACGATAGAAGGTGAAAAACCACTTGATAAACCCAACATCCCTTTTTCATTGAGTCTTTCTAGACATAACTTGGAGGCACAATTCAATAAATTTGTCAATATACTTAAAAAGATTTTCTTTAATATTCCCTTTGTGGAAGCTTTGTCTCGAATGCCTCTATATGCTAAGTTTTTAAAGGAAATTTTTTCAAAGAAAAAGACTATAGAGCATAATGAGACAATAGCTTTGACTAGGGAAAGTAGTGCAATCATTAAGAAGCCG
>Ga0228710_1001993_pt1 | contig 31641 bp, 15 predicted proteins | sample MedpolnodulmetaG_FD_177995 | JGI IMG/M metagenome (GOLD analysis project Ga0228710, IMG submission 177995) | Root nodule microbial communities from Medicago polymorpha collected in Santa Monica, California, United States - pink nodules | ecosystem: Host-associated > Plants > Roots > Nodule...
TATCTAAAAAAAAAAAAAATAACCGCATAAAATATAGTAACGTTCTATTACTTTATAAAAAAAAAAATAAATTACACTAATTGCCACTTTAAAATTAGACATGAAATATCAACAACAATAATTCTTTATTTGATCTCTCATTTGTCTTCATCTATTTTTTAATTTTTTTTAAGTTCTTCATCTATTCTTTAAATACTCCTCTAACTATTAACATATACTTTGATAAAATAAAAAAGAAGAGAAAATTTATTGCAATTGTTAATGACCTCTACTTGTTGTTGTTTGACTTGCGAGACTTTATACCCTAATTGATACATAATACATATATTACTAAAAAAATTGGAGCCCCTTTAAAAATCGGACCCTAGGCGTTTACCCCTTCCAACTATGCTCGGGGCCACCACCAGCTGTAAAGACATATTTTGAAGTTAGTGGGTCAATCTTGATTTGTTTATTTATTTTTTCCCAAAATCTTTTCTAATGGAAATTAACGGTCAAGAGAAAACAACTTGCACAAAACCACCGAATGGTGCATATAGTGACGGCTAAAACCACCGAAACATACATATTTTAGCCACAAAAAAAAAACGATGTTTTTTTGTAGTGATTCTATTGTATTTTGTTACCCTTACTGTCTTGTCCAAAACTCAAGTTAACAAAAGTAACCGTTGCATTTCACAAGTTCACAAAAGGATTTTTTTTTTTTTTCTTTCCCTAAACCACTTTGGAAGGAGAATTTATTCCAGAATCATAAGTTAACTCCATCATAGGAGCGATGTGTCTAATTGCAAAAAAATCAGCGAGGAGATCTAATTCGTTCGTATTTTCGTTGCAATCGAACGCCACAACACATTTGAAGATGCTAGATGTCAGTACAAAAAACTTCCAACTGCTAATAGATGCTAGAAGTTCCTCTTAGAACTGACTTTGCTAAGTTATTTCTATGATGAATGCATTACATCCTTCAAACCCTAACGACCCTCGCATGTATTTCAAAGTTTTAATCAACCATCCATTTATGTTGTTAACTGAATTTTAACGAGATTGAAATGGTTCCATTTTTGTTGTGAAAATTGTTTCGTGGAGTAAAATTTACATGCATTTTATATTCTTTAAGATATATTTGAAAATTCTAGTATAAGAGAAAAAAGACAAATTTTCGAAATTTCACAATATATATTATTCATATATATCCTACAAACCAATTTTCCTTAAAAATAAAATCCTACCTAAAAGAATATTATTCTTAAAAGAAGATTGGATTGAGCACAAGGTCTACACGAAGACCTCTATAAAATGAAACTAATGTTCATTTAATATTAAAAATTTAAAATGTAGTGATTTAGAGTTATTGATAAATGATTAATGAGTCTGTCTAAAAAATTGTATAAAATACTGAGTTGGATGAATTGAGTATGCTTGTTGAATACTAATATTAAAAAATTATGAATTAGTGATGTACACATGAAACTCATTTAAATACCAAAAATTTGATGTCTTTGTTGTGGAGTTTTTGGATATTGGCCTTAAAGAACTACTAGTGTCATTGGTAATAGTACATGTAAACAATGATAGACGCATTGAGCCCCACACACACAATCTAGTCAAAAACATGCGTTCTCTTTTTCCTGTGAACAATGTTTTATGAAAGGATACTTGACTTACATGAATTAAACTCCACTAATTATTGGGAACAAATCTAAACATTTTAAATCTTGTTGGAATTATTCATTGACAAGACCTAAAAGTGTGCATGTTTATGAGTTTAATTTTAATATACTTTGTAACTCTTTTTATCAAAACTAAGATTTTTTTCACAAGTTGGCTTATATCTATTTAATAGATTGACCCCTACGAATATACATTTTTTCATAACAGATATCACAGCTTAGGGTAGAGCAACGGTCGGGTTCGGGCGGGTTCGGGGCCGAATCTATCAAAATGGATGAAACCGAACCCCTTATTTCAAGGCCTACTTTCGCCCATAAACACTTTCGGTTTGGGCGGGTCTCGGTTAGAAGGATGTACGGTTTGTGCGGGTGGGTTCAATCGGTTTTGAGCCACTAAACTGTAAAAGACACTAGCAAGAAAAGAATGAACAATTGGTTTATGACATAAACACAAAACAAAATAAAAAACGGATTTGGGTTTACACCAATTTCTTCCACAATGATGAACAATAGACTTGTTCCAGAAACTCAATAAAGAATGCAAAAATTCAGATGTGGGTTAGAATCGATTTGTTCAACAAAAAAAAGAGTGATGAGACTGATGTTTGTAGTGATGAGGATCGATTTCTCCCAAAAAAAGAGAGTGCTGAGACATGGGTTTGTAGTGATGAGGCTGAGAATTGTTAGAGAAAATATTTGAAAACGTTGAGAGAGAAGTTGAGGCAAGGCATGTTTTGAGAAGATTGAAGGATGGAGTGAGTGAATAGCTAGCATTTTTTAGTTTGTCTGAGAGATGGAAAAAGGAATTATAGATCTAGGGTTTGAGATTTGAGGCAAGACAAAGAATGTGTCTGTAATGTGAATATTGGGATGGAGCGGATACTAACAGTATTTGGGCTTAAATTGGTATTTTATAACATGGTTCGGTCGGTTGTGGGTTAGGCGGTTTAGGCTTTCTCAAAACCGGGCCCGACCGTGCAAAACCATATGGACTCATTTTTACTCCTTTTTTCACCCGATGCCCGTACTAACCCGCCCCGTACGACCCGCGGTTTGTTCGAACAATTCGGTTCTCGGGTGGATGCGGAAAGCATGCTCAGCCCTATCACAGCTCTTAGAGACCCATCCGTATCAATAGTATTAAACTTCAATCAAAACCAACTAGTAAATCCCAATGCATACCACTTATTCTAACTCCTTGACAACCATGATGTGAAAGGTATATATAAAATTAAAGGAATAGGGACATGACTCAATTCATATATGATTAGATATTTAAAATAGGGGTTAATTCTGCAACATGGTGAAAATAAGGGGATCAAAACTGCAATTATGTTAAAAAAAATGGATTGTTATTTAACTATTGTTTAAATGCAATTATAGAATATGATGATGTGAAAATAAATTTTGGTTACATGACATGCAAACAAAACGAAGTATCTAATTGTTGATAGTCTTAAAAAATGAGATGTTAAATTAAAGTGACCAAGTATATACATAACCTAAATAAGATCCCAACATATACTTCAACCTTGGTTTTCAATTTTATACTCCAGGGTACTTTTCTTCAAACCCTTATTCTTCTTCCAAACAAGTTTCTGAAATCATTGCATTCATTTGTGAGGTGATTTGAAATATATGTTGATTAAATATGATCAATGTTACTTTATTATTATCTTATATATATCTCGTGTAGGTGGTTTCTTGCTAAAAAAAAAAGGAAGGTCATAATTGTATTTTTAATGATTTTTGAATCATCTCCTATGTCTTAACATGTAACTTAGGTTTTTTATTTTTTTATTTTTATGAGTCGAGTATCCAATGTACTTGCTTTCAACTTGTGAATTGAGTACTACTAATAGTTGTCTCATTTATATTTAATAAAATTCTCATTTGCTCTTAAAAGAATTATGTTAAAATGATGTTGTAGGTTTTATCATTTTATCATATAAATAAAACTTTAAAAATCACAATTCTTCGTTATCTCTTGTTGGTTTCATATATGTACCCACATTCATACATCCTCAAATTTACGGGTAATTATATACGTATGTACATGTGCTCATATTATGAGTTTTTATTCTATCCATTGTGAATATTTTTTTCAACTCAATGAATATGATTTCACTTGTTATTCAAAGACGGTTTGAGTTTGACCTAACTTTATCATACAAAGGTCTTTCACGACTATCTTAAATAATTGAATCTCACCAAAAAGAGAAACTCACGTTTAATAGTCGGTTGTGCCTTAAACAAGACTATCTTAAATAGGGGGAACATGTGAAGAAAAAAAATACAAAGTTTTGATTTTTATTTTCTACAAAGAAATTAATATTTTTTATTCAAAAAATATATTTTTATTGTAAAAAATAAAAAAAAAATTATGAGAAATTTTTCATCTTAGATTTAGTATATTTAAGTCAAAGTTGTTAATTTGTTTGTTAAGCTTCTACCTCTTGTCTTGTGTCCCAAAACAACACAGAGTGAATCCAATGAGCCCGTTTTATTTTTATTGCTTCCCATACAACTTAACAATCCAAAATGAAAATGGTGGTTCTTTTGAACAGTTATTAACTACCATTCAAAGTATTTTCGTCAGTTTAAGGTGGCTGAAAGTAAACAGTGGGAGTCTAAGAGCAATTTTTCCCATCTTTTAGTAAATTATAGTCTGAATGTTCTTTAGAAGAGGTCTCAAAATGTAAAACCGAAATGATATAGAGACATTAGAGAATTGCTCTTTAGGCACCTTCCATTGCCAAAAATACTTCCACCTAATCCTAATTATGTTTGCATATGTGATTGGGAGTTAGGACCTCTTTGTTCAAGATCGGATTTTACAAACTAATCGGGTAAAAACATATATCTAACAAAGAATGATTGCTAGAGAGTTTTTTTTTTAATTGAGAAGAGAACTCGGGAAGTTAGTGAATCAAGGAAATGTCTAAAGAAGAAAATTAGTCAAGGGAACTCTTGATCATGACAGGGTGTAGCTCCCGACAAGAATATTTTAGGAAGTTTAAGGTGCCTGTGTGCAACCAAAGGTTCCTAAAAAGAAATTCTCTAGACATTGTGAATAGAGTTTTTTTTAACAGAAAAATTTAATTAATAACCAAGTCAGTCGTATATAGGTGGAACACTGTTGAAAAGAAAAACCCAACATCCCGTACAACATAAACACCAATGAAGACAACAATCAAGTCAACACCAAAATCAAAGTCAAACCCATACACCATAGAAGAAACCAAACTTGAGCCAAATTCTCAAAAACTCCATTGTGAATGACTACAGAAACACCTTCCAAACACCTATCATCTACTACTCACACCAAATCCCCTATAACAGCACATCGCCTTCCTTTTCCAAAATTAAACTCGAATAAACACATGAAAAACACTTATTCCAACACCGATTCGAATTCCACCACCAATTGATTCCTCATTCGCCGGAGAAGACATCATAACAAGCCCAAAAATTTCAGTAATAGAAACTAACTCCTGATCTCGAAACAAAAGTGATCGACCCACTAGACTATAAAAACAAATCAGTAAGGCACCCCTCAACTCCCGGTCTACTAGAGAAGACACCATAATCAACCCAAAAACTTGAATCTAGAAACTAACTCCCAATAACGAAGCAAAATTGATCGTCTAACCCAAATTTAAAAGACAAACCAATAAGGCAATCACTAGAGTAGTAAGCGGAAACAAAACCATATCGAAAATGGGTCCACCTCAAAAACAGTCCAAAATCAAACCATTTGAAATAAAATAAAATAAAACAACTCAAAATCAAACCATGGGCCAAGCGAAACTACCCAAAATTAGGAACAGGTTCCTCCTCATCATAACCATAACCAATAAAATCACCAGAACGCAAAACAACACCGTTAAATGTTCTAACACCCAACTCAACACCAACAACCACCACCTAGTTTTACCAACACGAACAACCATCCACATCAACCACCACCTTGAGTTACCAACACGAAAAATCACCCACATCACCACTAACTCAAAATATCACCAACATCCACGACAAAGGTGTCAGGACACAAGGTGTCGTATATAGAAAAAACGCACAAACACAAAAACATCAAAACAACAAGAGGCAAAACCCATAAAAGAACAACAATAACAGAAAGGAAAACGAAAAAAATAGAAAGGCAAACAAACTAAAAACAACTTATAACCAAACAAACGTCATCACGAACATCCACACCCTTCTTCTTCTTCTTTTATATCTTCTTCCCCTATAACAAACAAACCTCTTAATACAAAAACCAAAAAACATGTGCCTTCTTTGTTCCTTCTATAAGATCTATCTCCAAAAAACACCAACCATCACCATGGACGAACGAAAACTAGATCTAAATTTTCATGCGCACTATAGATAGCACAACCCAGCCAACAGTGAGACCAAGATAATTGAAATCGGAGAAGACATTGTGAAGTTTAGAGTCGGAGAGGTCAGCATAGAGGTAGCCAACATAAAGAGAAGCCGAAGTGGCGGCGACTGACGAAGGAAACGCCATAGATTGATAAATATGGATCTAGTTTAAAAAGAAAGAAAGAAAATGAAAATGGAAAAGAAAAAAAAGACCCACCAACAACACATACACACACGCGCACACACATATACACACACGTGTCACTTTGCCACGTTGGCATAACATTATTTATGAAGAAAGATGCGCGCTTAATTTTGTACGTGAAAGAGAAAGTATAATTTATTTTATCAAATTGTGATTTTTTTTTTTTTGTTACAATCAAATTGTGATTTATTAATGGTATATGGAAAATAAATTAAGACAATTTAAAAGAAAGATAGTAATAAATAGTAAGAAATATAATAAAAAAATAACATCAAAATTTCATCGATTAAATGTAATGAATATCATGAGAACTTGAAGAAAATTGTGAATAAAAAATAATAAGTGTAAAATTGCTGAATGTTTACCTTGTTATCATCACAAGTTTGTTCTTTGCAAAGAATAGTTTCAATTAGCAGCTTCTAATAGCCTGAGAAGGTGGGGCGGTGCCATTCATCACACCACCATAAACAACACCTACATGTTAAAGAAGAGGGTTGGATTGAGGGAGGAGTAGGTTGTTGATAAGAGAGAGGTCAGATTGGGCTTCTAGTGATTGTGAGTTTGGGGGGTTAAATTAGATTTAAGTGTTTTAAAAACCGGATTCGATCCAGAGACTCACAACATCTTGACAAATTACTCTACCATTCGGCCAAAGAAAGTTTTGTGATGTAGTTGCATTTAAATTATATATAATTAAATAATAACAGTAAGCTATACATGGAAATACCATATTGTACACCAAATAAATAAGTATACTATCATGCATTTGTTTTCGTAACAAAACCTATCATGCAATAAATTCAACTAAGTCTCCATATCAATAATTGCAATAAATTTTCTAAATGTAAATATAAATAAAAATATATATAAATAAAAATATTATATATATATTTTATATATATATATATATATATATATATATATATATATATATATATATATATATATATATATAGTAATTGTGATGAATTATCTAAAGAATGATGAATTTTATTTTGTACAAAAAGGTTAAGATTGATGAATTAATTTATCCTTAAAAAAATTGATGAATTAATTTAAGAATTCTCAAACTATATTAAATCAACTATTTTCTTTAATTATTAAAACACTGAATTTATCTAATTTCATTTCTTTTTCCTCCAATTTTAGTTGATAGTTCATCTTTTTAATGGCGCCTATTAAGTATACGCTAGATAACATAGTATTTTATCACTAATAAAACCTATGTCTATGTTTCCCTCAAAAAAAAAAAAAAACCTATGACTATGTGGATACTCCCTCTAGTCTCTGATATAAGTAATAAAAAAAGTCATTTTTGTTGGCCTAAAATCTAAATAAAAAATATTGAACATTCACACGATATTTATTGTTATTATTCTTAAACTACCCTTCAATTAATGTAAACCATATTTTTCAATAACTCCTTTTTCATTGAACAGTTTCCATTGCCCATATTTCTTCTTCATTCTCCTTCTTTGTTTGCTCATAGAAGGGTTTTGGATTCCATGCGGATCATACATGCATATGTGCCAAAAAGGCATAACGACCAACCGACCACGCACGCACGCGTGTGCGCACACACGTGTCACTTTGATACATTGACATAACATTATTCATGAAGAAATATGCATGGTTAATTTTGTATGTGAAAGAGAAACTATAATTTATTTTTATCAAATTGTGATTTATTAATGGTATGTGAAAAATATATTAAGAGTTTAAAAGAAAGATAGTAATAAAAAGTAAGAAGTATAATAGAAAAGTAACATTAAAATTTCATTGATAATGTAATACACCTTATAAAATCAGAATTTTTTTAGGTTCAAAGATTCTAAAATATGACATGTAAAGAAAAGAAAGACAATATATATTATCCAAGATAGATTTTCAAAATTCCAGTAAAAAAGAAAAGAAAAGAAAAAAAGACAGATTTCCAAAATTCCACAATATATATTATTCATAAAAAAGAATTTTTTATTTTTTTTGGCAAATTTTCTTGGATATTATTCTTAAAGAGTTATGGCCATTGGTAAATAAGACATGTAAAGAACAGACATTGATCCCCACACAATCTAGTCCAAAAGATATGTTCTCTTTTTCCTGTGAGCAATGCTTCATTGAAGGAGACTTGACTTCCAAGAATTAAGTTCAACTAATTATTGAAAACAAATCAAACTTTTTAGTTTTTATATAGTGTTAGAATTTTTCATTGACAAGACTTGAAGTGTGCACTTGCGAAACCAAATAAATACAAATAACCATCATTTATTAGTTGTCCAATTATGACATAGAATCTACTGTTTGCGTTGATGAATTTGATTGATTTGATGAATTCAATAATTCAAATCATGTTAATTGAATTAAGACCTTATGAGTTTAATTTTAATATGCTTTGTAAACTTTTCATTAAAACTAAGACTTCTTTACACGATTAGCATCACTTAATAGATTGATAATTTTTTTTACCTTAATAGTATGAAGAAGTATGAACACCCAACTTTTGTTTCCTTATACCGACTAGGGGTAAATATATGCTAGATTGATGTAAGTTTTGCATGAATATATAGACTTGGCATATTCAAAGTAATCCAAGACACAAGTTCGACCTATTTATTCAAAAAAGTTTGACCTATTATCGGTCATCAACCTTTTTAGACTTGATTATCGTTATAAGTCTTTTCATACTTGCGTCATTAAAGTAATTATATAATCTATCTTTAACTAAACCAGTGAGAAAATAATTAAGCGAGGTTAAGTTCTATATTTTTTTAACAAGTTCTGTATTTATTATGGAAAACGTTTGATAGAAACCTCAATATAGGTATATACACCTTGAGAATGAAAGACATAAGAAATATTGATATGATAAATATGTGATATATAATGTGGATGTGGTAAAAAGAGGGAAAGATAGAGAGAAAATGACGAGTTGAATGGATGTCGGAAAATTTATGGTGTTTAAATATCAGTTGATTGAAAAATGCTATATAATGCGAAAAAAGAACCAAGTGAATCTCTTACGAGCAAGTCTCACATGTTTTTATCGGATAAATATCTATTGACTTCCCATATATATCGGCACACCAAGATGTATTCTGCCAAAACCATTTGTGTGATTGGTCAGTTATTTTTTTGTTATGTCTTTGTGAGTTTTCCTTTGTTGTGTATAGCATTACTCCTGTTGATTTACTATTTGTCAAAAATAAAGTTTTATATTTTTTCATTATCATAAGCTATAAAAAGTGAAAATTAGAACCACACATTAGATATAGAGATAATGGCAAAATCACAATGACATTATGATTTTTTTTAAAACTACAAATTACTACATTCGATCTTACATATAAAAAAAATTAATGTATTTAATTTAAAATTTGTTTGAAATATGTCAATTTTTTTTATCAAGAATACATTAATTTTTGTTGATCAAACTTTTTTTATAAATAAAAACAGGGGGATTATAGATTAACAAAATCACGTAATTTGGTCGAACACACACTTCACAACCAAACAAAACATGCTCTATAGACATCTAAAAAAAATCTAAATTGTCTATTTAAAAGTGTTTGTTTAGCTAGATTATGGCATAGACTTAGGCTAGGCCATTTATCTATTTCAGTTTTTTTTTCTTCACTAATTTTAGTTGATAGTTCAACTTTTTTAACGGTGCCTATTAATTAAGCACGCTAGATAACATAGTATTTTATCACTATAACTAAGTAGGTGTTATAGTAATTTAAAAGTCATTTTTATTGGTCAAAATTATAAACAAATATTGACTACTCATATAGTATATCATATTATTTGTTATTATTGTTTAATTACCCTCTAATAGTGATGCTCATGATGTTTATAGTGAGTAGTTATTTGACTTAAAGATATCAAATAACATATACTGACATAACTATTATGAAACATTTTTTATAGTTGTTCAATTCGGTATACATGTTATTTTTACCTTGATAGATTGATAAATTTTATTACCTTAATAATATGAACACCCAACTTTTGTTACCTTATACCGATTAGGAGTGAAAAAGAAATATATGCTTGATTGATGTAAGTTGTGCATGAATATATAGACATGGCTTGTTCAAAGCAATGCAAGACACAGGTTCGACCTATGTCATCAACCTCTTTATAGACTTGATATGCCTTTTTCAAAAGTCTAGTATGAACTATTAATCTACTTATAAGTTTTTTCATACTAACGTCTTTAAAGTGATTATATAACCTAACTTTAAATAGACCAGTGAGCACATAATTAAGTGAGGTTAAGTTCTATATTTATTATAGAAAATGTTTGGTAGAAATCCCAATAAGCATATTATACACCTTGAGAAAGAATGAGATAACAGAAAGTGGTGTGATAAATACGTGATATATAATGAAAAAATTGAAAATTTATGATGTCTAAATATCATTGTTGATTTACAATTTGTAAAAAAAATAATCTATATTTATTTATTATAATAAGAAATAAAAAGTGAAAATTAGAACCATGCATAAGATAATATAGAGATAATGGATGTTTAAAATAACTCAAGGTTGACAAAATCACAATGACATCATGATTTTTTTTAAAACCTCTAAATTACTACATTCGGTCTTACCTATAAAAAAAAGTTGAGTCAACAAAAATGATGTATTTAAATTAGTTTAAAATTTGGTCAAAAAAACATCAACTTTTGTTGACCAAACATTTTTATATAAATAAAAGCAAAGATATTACTCTCCCCGTCCCATAATAACTGAGTCATTTGTAAAAAATATTGTCTCGAGAATATTGACTCATTTCACTTTTCAATACAACATGAATTACTTTTTTCTAATTATAACTCTAATTAATAATACTTTCACCACTCTCAATTCAATATATTTTACTTTATATTTATGATAAAGAAGAATGCACCAATATTTAACAAAGACACTCAACCATTTTTTTTTTTTTTGAAGGAAGACACTCAACCATTTTTCTCTCTATTTCATTTATACATTTTTCTTAATATATGAGAAATAGTCAACTAACTCAATTAAACTGAAAGAGAGGAAGTATAATTTAGCTTGATTTCGTCAATATTGTGATTCACAACCAAACAAAACATGCTCTATAGACATTAAAAAAATCTAAATTGTCTGCTTAAAATCTTTGTTTAGCTAGATTAGGCATAGACTAGGCCATATGTATCTATAAGATAGCCTTTTTCATGTGACAATCACCCCCTACCACTAATACCAATCTCAAACCTAATGGTTTTGCATTAACCATGTGTTCCTAAAATGCAACTTAGAAACGTCGAAAAAGATGTTGCAAAGAAATGTCTGGATGGTAGGGCTTGTCCTTGCTCTCCCCATGTGAAAAAGTATCAAGAATTGTCTCTTCTGACCCTACATTATGCTAAAAATTTGCGAACTTCATAGCAACTCTGCCGACATAAATTGCTTATTTAGCATCTTAATGCATATTTAAGATTTGATATATTCAGTAAAAAGATTTTATGAACCATTGCACTTGGTAATAAAGCATTTGTAAGTGACTACACACATGAGTTTTCTAACATACAATCCTAACTAATTTGTGACCTTCATGCATGCAAGCCCAAAAAGTAAAGTTACTAATGTCACAGGCTTATGTAATAACAAAGTTTTAGAAAAATTGAGGTTTGATTGAAGGGACAAGCAAGCTAGTCTGCTATGAGTCTCATATTGAGTAGAAAAGAAAGCTAATTGCGATACTTGAATGATGAAACATTCACACTTAATCATTTGAGATAGACTATCTTCATAGGCTTATGTTATAACAATTGATGTTTTCGTTGGAAGTTGAATAACGGAAAAGACTATTTATATATTAGACTAAGGTTTACAACCGAATATTGATAGATGAGTGTAGTTACCAAAGAAAATAATGGGCTATTACCTAGTTAGTATTGATAGAGTGAGAGTCCTCTTAGACATTGGCTATTAAAGAGGTGGCAATGCTATGAGTCTCACGTCATCAAATAGATAAGAAAACTCAATATGTAGTCCTTTTTTTTAGGGAGTCAATGTGTGTGGTACATAAACAATAAGTTGTTCCACTTAATCGACTAGTTTTTTGCGTTGAAATTTTCTCATGGATTCAAATTATAATATAGTCTTCCACAACACACTGTTTAAATCTTAGTTAGAGTCGTGTCTATATTTAGTATTCAACAACGCCTCGAACATGAATACTTCATGTGGATGGAACACGTGAAAAAAATACAAAATTTTGATTTTATTTTCTACAAAAAGATTATTTTTATTTAAAAAAATTATTGTAAAAGTTAAATATTTCTTTTTATTGAAAAAAAATCATTTTAAATTTAAATATATATTAGGTCAAAGCTATTTGTGACAATAAGTAGTGCCACAAGGATGTGTATGTGTAACAACAGTAACCAACTAGATATCAACATGGATATCGGATCTAAGCCCAAACTAGTGAAGCAAAGGTTTTAGGCCTATATAAATAAAGTTATTTAATTTCAGTGATAATTATCACGTTCCATAAAAAATGACATTTTATACTAGCAAAAAGAGTTGGTGTAATTAAATTCTTTTACTTTTTTTTATCAAAGGAAATATTTCATTCATTCAAAAAGGTATAATAGCCACAAATTACACCATGTGTAGATCACTCCCACTATTGGGATAAAATAAAGAACTTCTGCATAATCAAACAAATAGAATTTTAAGCACGTTAGATAACAAATCAGATAATAACAAGTATTTTATCACTAATGAAAGTAGGTATTCTAGATACATATGTTATAAATATCACATGTTTGAATTTAATGGTTAAGCACTCTTACATACATTTCTTTCAAGCTGGTCATATGTTTGGTTAATTACGCCATTGTAGGGAAGTATTTGTACTAATTTTGTTTAAAAGTATAACTGAAATTGATTATGATGGGATAGATATCCATACTGATTGGACCATTAATAACTCAGTTTGCTTTCTAAGAAAGGACTACTGCATGATGCATACTATACTATGTTGGCCCTGCTTCACATATATATCTTGGCAGACACCATGGTCTATGTCAGTATTTTAATTAAATGTCGTTTTCAATCTCACAATTGTTGAATTCTTAGAGGGACAATTCTTATATTTTTAGAATCTTGATGTTAGAAATTAAGAAACTTCAACTTTCAACATGGTGGTGTAGAATTTGTAACATGACTTTCTCTTTAAGAAAATATTTTGAGTTCGATTTATGAAGTCGTCTATATTTGTGAGGTAGTTTAATCATATGTGAAAAAAATTGGTTATCCAACTTCGACTTAAGAATTAATCTCATAGAGATCCAAAGAGTTTGTGTTGTATGTGGAGATATCAAGAGTGTATTTTTGTAGTAAAAACCTAAATACGGTGGATTAAGGGAAAAAAAATTGTTCTAGAGCTACTGATTATCACTATTAATAATCATACTAGAATTTTTTTTGTCAAGTAGCCTAGTGGGTATAAATTCACATTAAGGTGATTAGTGGTGTGTCCGAGGTTTGAACCTTAGTCCGTATTATGTATTGTCCCTACCAATTAATTAAGCTCACAGACAATCATAATTAAATTGAAATGAAATAACGAGGTGACTGAATTTGAGGACAAGAACAATTTTAGATGATAATTTAATTATTTTTTGTAGATTAAGGCGTTCTCCAAGCGTAACTACGAGGACTTCTTTGAGGTAACTGAGATCCACCTAAGAAGTTGATATTTCTTGAGATGTGTTTTTTCATATGCATCGAACTCTAGACCAAATAATTAAGAGATATAACCATCTGCCACTTATGTCACGCCATATTAATAGGTAGTTTAAATATTTTATTGTCAAATAAAGTAGGAGTAAAAAAAAGTTAAGGCTTAATTACTGTTTTTGCCCCCTAAGTATTCAAATGTTGTGATTTTGACCCCCTAAAAAAATAACTCTTTCCGAGTCCTCTATGTTTACTTGCAATTTTAGCCCCCTAACCCAATTTTGACTTAGTCAACGCACACGTGAACGCCACATGTGTAATTTTTAATTTAAATAAAAATGCCACGTGTAAATGCTTTAATTAAAAAAAATAAAAAATAAAAAAACAAAATAATTTTTATTTAAAAAAATAATTATTTTTATCTATTTTTAAATACAAAATAATTAAATAATAAAATTAAAAAAAATTAAAAAAATTAAAAAAATTAAAAATTACACACGTGGCGTCCACGTGTGCGTTGACTGGGTCAAAATTGGTCTGGGGGGCCAAAACTGTAAAAGGTGTAAACATAGAGGGCTCAGAAAGAATTATTTTTTTATGAGGCCAAAATCACAACATTTGAATACTTAGGAGGTCAAAACAGTAATTGAGCCAAAAGTTAATACATTGTTCAACATTTAAGATGATTATTGAGCTTTTCTGAAGAAAAGAAACAAATTAAGATGATTATTGGGAGAGTTGTTTTCAAAGAATAAATATTTGGGCAAGTTGAGTTTCAACACTTTCCCAAAGTCAAGGAATGCTTTAAAGGCAAGGCACACATAGTACTCTTGATAGAGATATATACATATTATCTATCAATGAATTTCTCACATCCGTAATGGAATTCGAATTCAGTCCTTGTGAGATTAATCATGTGTTTGGTTTTAATTTTAGAGGGTCAAAAGTGATTATAGATTTAAAATTGATTTTATCATGTTTTGATGATTTAAAAGAGAATGGATTTTGTTTGTAGAATGATTTAAGTTGAACCTAGAATTTATAGCTTATGACTTCTACAATTGATTTTTGTGGTCAATTTATTGTTAAACTCACTTTTACTTATGTAAAACATCCCAACATAAATCACTTTACATTCAACCCACTTTTATTCAAAATCAATTCAATTAAAATTAATTATTCTCACCGTAGAATCAAACATACACTAAACAAAATCTTTATAATAAGAGTTCGTTAGAAGAATATAAAAATCATTGAATGACAAAAGTTCTCATGAAACAATTATGACTATGCATGTAAGTACTCCTCAAAACTCACAATGATTCCATTTGACTCATTGATGTGAACAGTAGCATATGGTAAAATAGTAAATGCATTTGATCCATATTGAAAAGCACATTTTCCATAAAACATAGTCCCAATGCCTCTTACTCCCTCACATTTTTCTGCATTTGCATGGTCCCAATTATGTCAGCTTTGATGTTGACTCACCTCCCTATTTATTCCAACTCCATTCCCTCAAAAAAAATGCAAAAACTCATTTCAATCTTCATCTTCTTGTAATTAATTCTCTTCCTTTATGTCTTCCTTTTTTTTCTTTATGTTCACATTAATTCAATTTATACATTGCATAAGTTTTGTCTGAAATGCTCTTTTGTTGCATTTATGCAGGAAAAATGTCTCATCTAGGATTTCTTGTTCTAGGAATTATTTTCTCCTTGATCTCATATGTCCATGGCTATGGTAGCAATTGGGGTTGGATTAATGCACATGCAACCTTCTATGGTGGCAGTGATGCTTCTGGCACAATGGGTATGTATATATGTATGAAATTAATGTGTGCATAAACATAGCCAAAGTTTTAAAATGTGGTTAATGGTTATGCTGCAAACTTTTACATTGCGGTAAAATGTCGTCGATTCAATAGAAATTGCAATTGCATGTCACTATGGAGACCTCAAAATCCTTTATATTGTATTCGTAATTTCAGTTGAGAATAGCAATATGAAACCATGAGTATAGCTAAGAATTTTGTTCAAAGTTATGTACCTTATGTTCTAGATATACTTCGTGGATATGTAACCATTGTTTTAATAACTAAACTAGACATCGAACCGGTGAGACTTCTTATTCATAGTTGAACTACCTTGAATTTCTCAAACTGCAACAAAACCCTAATCGAATTACCAAAACAATCGAGTCATTGTAAAGGGTAGTTCAAGGTTCAACTTGGTTGAACTGTCTGGTTCGTTTCGGTTTTTAAAACATTGTTCCATAACTAACAAATGTGTTTGCTAAAGTTTTGTGCTTAATGTTTATGTTTATACTATAATGATTATGTAAAAAAATGTAAAATTTCAGGTGGGGCATGTGGATATGGAAACTTGTATAGTCAAGGTTATGGAACTAATACAGCAGCACTTAGCACTGCATTATTCAACAATGGTTTGAGTTGTGGTGCATGCTATGAAATTAAATGTGCTAGTGACCCAAAATGGTGTCTCCATGGCTCCATTGTTGTTACTGCCACTAATTTCTGTCCACCTGGTGGTTGGTGTGACCCTCCTAATCACCATTTTGATCTCTCTCAACCTGTTTTCCAACACATTGCTCAATATAAAGCTGGTATTGTTCCTGTTGTTTATAGAAGGTAATTTAATGGTCTCATTTGTTTTTACATTTATCCTTAACCGATGTAGGAGGATTTCTATAGTATTTTCTATTGTATTTTTATTTTAGCTCAATTTTTGTAATTTTCTGTTTTTGTTTTAGTTTGTTATTTTCGGTTTATTAGGGTTTTGTTATTTCCTTATTTAAACTTAACAGTCGTAGCCTAAGAGGACAATTTTTATTCATTAAATAATATTTTAGAGGCCCGCCTCTGAAGAACTTCCGACGGCGTCATTAACAATTTAGATTCTTTATGTCAAAAAAAGTTACAATAAGATCTTAAAAATGACTATGTAAGTGTAATTTGTGCAAATATTTATAATCTTTTACTACTTGTTTGGCAATGATGCTAACCTTTTTTTCTTTATGCATGGTTTTTGATTGAAGGGTAAGGTGTAGAAGAAGAGGTGGAATAAGGTTCACAATCAATGGTCATTCTTACTTCAATTTAGTCCTTGTGACTAATGTTGGAGGTGCTGGTGATGTGCATTCTGTAGCCATCAAAGGTTCAAGGACTAGATGGCAAGCCATGTCAAGGAATTGGGGACAAAATTGGCAGAGTAACTCTTATTTGAATGGACAAAGTCTTTCATTTGTAGTCACCACTGGCAATGGTCATAGTATTGTGTCATTTAATGTTGCCCCACCCAGTTGGTCCTTTGGACAAACCTACAGGGGAAGGCAGTTCCTCTACTAACCAACCCTTTAAATGCATCTTGCATATAGTAAAAAAATAACTAAACTAAGTCATAGTTAAAGGTGTGTCTTGTATCTGACACGTTTCAGTGGAACACACATTTTATATTGAAAGTATTTAGTACTCAACAAGTGATAGTGGCGTGTGTTTGATATCCAACACTTCATATTATAAGTGTGTCTAGTATTCGACATGTGTCAGTTGTGTATCTGATATTTGATATGCTCAATATCAAACACCATCACGACATCGACATATATAGTTACATCTGATCACTTCTATTTACTCAAATGATTAATGGTGTCTATAGGTATCTCAATCGTTGTTGTTATCGTGCTCGTATATGTGTCAATGCTTCATAAATGTTGACATTTGGCACAACTAAAATGGTGTAGTCTATGTAATATACTTTAATTTATATTAATAATTATTTTTTCCCCAAAAATAATTATTTCCAAAATATATGTCAAGTCTCAAGGGTACTTTAGTTTTTAGCAGAGGATGATAAAGGGGAAAAGGTACTTCTACTTGAAAGGAGTAGGATGCAATTTGAAGTTATATGATGAATTTAGCAAATGATATTCTAGCTTTATTCAGAAAGAAAACCCTTACAATATTGTTTAAGTATATTCTTCTTGTACTTGAAACTATTATTGAATAAGAAATCTCAATGTTTCATTAGTCTAATAAAAATTAAATGCACATTTTTACATGCAAAAAGTTCATTGCATAAATTGTTTGGAGAAAATGGCTGGCTGCTGTGACTTAAAGATAAATGAATTCCCTTGTTGGATAAAAACGTTGTGTTGTAATGATTTTTACTCATTGTATCTTGCCTCAAATGGAAATTAGAGATGCCACAAGTGTTGATGTACCAATGTCTGGACAATTGCTTTTTTCACATCTATTGTTTCCTAAAAACACATGAAAATAACCAAAAACCTTCAGCGGTAGTTAACTATTGCTGACTTATAAACTGAAACCCGATGGTAGTGAATTTTTTGGTCATTTCCATGTGTTTCGAGGAAACTATTGTTGTGAGAATAGCAATTGTCCAATGTCTGAGCAAACTGATAATATTGGTTAACTATATTGAGATATTTTTAAAAATATTTCTATAAGGTCACTTTTTATGCAAGGTCATTTCTTTCGGAACTAACACACAAAGACAAAATGGTAAAAAATGAAAACTACAACACCAAACTCAATAAACATTTAACTTAGATGAAAAAACTAGTGTTGCAAATGCTTCTACTTGGACAATTTCAATCATTCAATAGATCTATCTCTTGCCTTTTCCCCATCTAAATTCAACACACAAAAATCATCAGCATATAATAAAAAACACGATGAATTAGTCTACCTTCAAACTCTTAATAAAATAGATGAAGATGAACTAAAAAAACAAATAAAAAAGAGGTGAAGCAAACTTGTTCAAGAGGCACTTGTGGTAGAACCTAATGAGAGAAAGGTTCTGATTTAGTGGTTTGTTACATCTAGCGGAAAAAGCCAAGAATTAAATCAAAATCAAAAGCCAATGAAAATTGATCAAATAAAATAAGAAAAAATGATCAAAAACAAAACAATTTTAAAACAAAACAAATAATTCAATTTTATTAAATTATTTACAAATATGGTTCTTGACAACATCCTTTAAATATAAAACCCTCCACGTCTTTACAAGGTTAATATTGGAACGTAATTTGTACAAATTACTGCTTGTTCACAACAAATATCCGTAAGGTCAACTATAATCCTCCTTAATTGACATAGTAATAATAGAAACAGCCTTGTCCTCAAAGTTAAACTCTGACAACTACGCAAAAAATTGACAAAGCAGAAATTCATTGACATTGCACTTAGACTTGAACTTGGTAATCACCAATAGTTTTCTTAAGTAAAGACATAAGGAAGTCAGGTAGTTGTGATCTATAGGCCACCTCTCCAAAGCAATTTGAAAGGTGCAACAGCTAGGTTTTGATTAATCCTCTTAACCATTGCGTATTGTTTGTGAGGTCGTCGCAGTTTCAAAAAACTTATTCCCCAAAACTTATTCCCCAGCTGCAAAACTATGTCTTTCTCTTCTTATTATTAGCATTACTAGCATAGCTAACCATGTTGAACTGTCTAAAGTGAGATTTTAGTTGTTTTAGAGCCTCATCTCTCTCCTTCAACCCAATGCTACATCATCAATCTTAGTCTCATTAAATAAAAACTATCAAAATCCTTAGTCTCATTGAATTAAAAATGTCAAAATGCTAGCGGGTTGTCTTCCATACCAGGAGTCTTCCCAACAGGCACATGATAGGTGGTATTGTACCCCAAAGATCCAATTTGACCAAGTTTTGGGCTGATCTCAAGCAAAACATCTCAAATAACTTTCCAACGCCTATTTATCACCTCTGTTTGCAACTATAACTCATCTCTAACTTAGTATCAATTTGCTTAAATAATTTCAGACAAAAAATTGCTAACAAATAAGAGATATCTATCACTGTCAAAACGGGTCGCGCTAAATTAACAAATATTGAAATTACCCAATATTTATAAGAAAAGTATCTTATATATAAATATTTTTAAATATAATAACTTGTTCATCACCTTTTTTTTTTCCTTTTCATTTCTCTTTATCATATCAACAACATATCATATATATCACATCAATCTATCTCTTACTCTCAAGTTGTCAAAGAGTTTTGGTGTTTATCAACCTTTTTCCTAACTATAAAGTTTAAGTGATTTTTGTATTATAATAACTGTATAAATAATTTAGTTCTCACATTTTATAAAAATTGGTAGCTTTATAAAAGATGGGACTAAAAATAGACAAATATTTTATAGAAACTAAATTGCATTCGTTGATAGCTATCAGGGATATATTGTTGAAGTTTGAACTTCAAATTCCCTACTTTTTTGTACTCAAAAAGTGTGTAAATCTAACCACTAGATTACTTGAGAAAAAAAAATCTAAATTGCATAAAAAATTGTAAGGACTAAAACATATTTAACACTTTTATGAATTATAAAATATATTTTTTTTCAAAGAAAGTTCAACAATCCTTTTTATCGATACTTATATACAAAAGGATACAATATTTTGGTGTGACTTTTTTTTTTCCAATTTTGTCCTTTATATAAACTATTTCAATTATAAATTTTAATATAAAAAGATTCAAATATAAATTTTAATATAAAAAGGATACTATGTTTTTGTAACATTTTGTCAAAAAAAAATGTTTTGTGTAACATTTTTTCTTTTAATTTATCGTTTGATTAAACTTTTTCCACAATTTTTCCATTGTGTACCAATCAAATAATTTAATTTTTGTATAATTGAAACTTCTATTGTTTTGACCGATAATGATCATCCCTAATGCTTTCTTTACTTTTTTTTTTTGAAGGAAATGCTTTCTTTACTTACTGATCGTTTTTAGAATTTCAAATTGATGGTAAACGTGATTTTAAAAAAAAATGATAATAAACGTGTTGTAATGAATGTTTATCTTTAAGAGTAAAATAAATACATTACAAGCTGTTTGAAATTTTGCTACATGATAAACTAAAAAATGAAATTAAATGTAATAGAAAAAATAATCAATTATTTATTTTTTATTTTCTGAAAGAACAATCTTTTATTAATATTCCTCTAAAAAAAACTTTTATTAATTTTGTAAAATGACATTAAATTTGGACATACTATTTTTTTTACTAAAACCATTTATAATATAAAATGAAACCAACAGAGATTTGTTCTAGGAAAATAGACTAATTAAACTCCCATAACATGGTCAACCAAAGTTTGAAACATTTAATATCTAACATACTTCAAAAAATATGATCTCCTCCTTTGGAGAAAAATAATATAACCAGATTGAAGAGGAAAAAAATAATATGTTGATGGTTCACAATAGGAGTGTGTAAATACAAAAGTTAAAATATTGTGCATCATGCATCATATCATATGTTTCACTTGAGCATACATGTTAGCAATGGCCATCAGTTATTATAACATAAACTCACAACGAAAATGCCATTTCTTGCATGCAAATTTTGTATTGCACACATTAGTTTGGCAAAGTTAAACCGTGATGTGAGGTTTGCACTCATGAGAAGTGTATGTGTGGTAATGTGGTAACAAGAATTATTTTTAAGTGAATTGATTCCGATTAAAAGTGAGTTGAAGATAAAGTGATTTATGTTTGATATATTCATATTAAAGTGGGTTGAATCAAAAGGTATAAATCCTAGTCTTAAGTAGAATCAATTATAGGGATAAAATCAATTTTGCTCCAAAACAACCTAACTTGTCATTATCAATTCACCTTCAAATTCAATGTACCAATTTGACTTGGGACCTTGGAGTGTGCTCCTCCTCAAGGTCTCAGATTCGATTCTATGAAGTGTCAATTTGGATGGACTAATTTAACTTCTTCAAAAAAAAATCTACACCTTCAAAATCAATGTTAGCCCTTCTAGAATTGGAACCAAACATACACGAAGTTGAGGTGTTTCTGAAAATTAAGGTTAACTAACCCTGACAGATTGTTTGAAATCGTAGAATGTAGACGACCGAAAACCTCAGAGCAAAGAAAGTTTTATGAATTGTGTGCACAGTTGGAGGCATTTATAAAATAGTTTTACAATGTATATAAATTAAATATAAACATAGATGTTTATTACACTTTTTTGTTTAATATAATTAATATTTTTATGTATTTTTTTTATTTTTGATATCATTAACATAAATTTATAATAAAACAGTGAAGAGCTAAATTATTATTAACTTAAATGATACTAATGATCATTTTACAATCGTATTCGAGAAGATTTAAACATCATATTTGAGATATCGAGGTAAAACAAATCTTTATAAAAACCTAATATCAATTATAGAATAAAAATAAATAAATTAAGTTTCTTTGGAAAAATTCTAAAGGTAATAAAGTATGAATTAAAATATATATTTTATTTGTCAAAATTATCAATAATGTGCTAAAAATAGTTACCAAACCAATTGTAGTTGGATCTAGCATAAGTGACTAGTCATGATAATGTGGAAAATCAAAATTTGAATTTCAACTAAATTTGTGTTTGGTGTTCATTTGTTTCGAATAGCATTACCTCTCCATAGATGAAACATGTGGAATAAAAAAAAATACACCATTGTTTTTGATAAAAAGATACAAAGCAAAAAAAATAAAATTGAAGAAATACAAAGAAATAAAATTATTAGGTTGCTTCCAGCATTGACGGTATATCAAATAAATACTTTTTTTAGGGGGCAAACAAATACTTTTAAGGAGTTTAATTTGATGCGTTTAATTTCGCATCAAGGTTGCTTCCAACTTAGCATCTTAATCCTAGACAAGTTGTATTCCATGCCATGAAATGTCACTTATCTTATGAGTTGTGCATCAATGAGGTAGTTGAGTTGTCATCGTGGGGTATTACTGGTTTTGGTTTGGGGTGATAAGAGTTTGAAAAATGTTGTATACACGTTGTGTTTAGCTGAAAAACACAAGTAAAAGACGAAAATGTCCGTCGGTAGTTAACTGTCACCGGTTAAAAATTCATCGGCAGTTAATGCCGATGAGGTTATTTTGGTAAATTACTGGTGTTTTTCAACCAAACACCATGTGTATACAACATTTTTCAAAGAGTTTAGAGGGTTTAGGTGAAATATGTGCTAAAACAGAGTAACATGAAGGCCCGTTGGTGAGACTAATGGGTAGAAAAATTGAAGTTCTGACTATCAAACCTTCCAAATGACACATGGAAATACCAAAAATATCCCCAGCGGCAGTTAACTACTGTTGGGATGACCGACAACAGTTAACTACCATTGAACCTAGCGGCAGTTAACTGCCGTTCACACCAGTGAAAAAAACCAGTGCAGGTTGCACTGTGAATTCCAGCCAATTTGGCCTGTTTTTACTTGTAATTTCAAATGGCAATTCCGCATGAAATCAAACCGAAACAACAACATCCAGCAATTACAAACATCAACATTTCATTGTTTATCAATTATTTGATAACATTACACAAAACCGATAATACGTTAACGTTACACAATTGTTAGAAATTCGCCAAATTTTCCACATTATGCAACACATTACACTAAAAATCCATTAATTTACCATAAAAAAATACGTCGGCGCATATCGACTAAAAAACGGATTAACACCGACCAAAAAGTGTAATATTTCATCTAATGAAATTAAATCATCTAAATGTTCCACAACATCTTCAAATTCTTCGTTTGCTTTAACCGGAGTGTCATTACACAGAATAGGATTGTCTTGATTTATTGGTTTTTTCGGTGAAACCGGTCTCTCTTTTAGCTCAATCTCCATGAGTGTTCGGAAACGGTCGTGTTGATCCAAAAATTCATCCTCCCATGTTGTTTCCTCTTCGCTCTTGTGTAGCTTCCACTCGGTAGATGATGGAGGTAGTGGCCAATCATCTTTTAACAAAAGAAGGACAAAATGATTTGGGATTAAACCAAGGCAAATCATGTTGCTTTTCGGGTTAACCGGAGGCCTAACTCTAAGTGGGAAAAAAGTCTCTGAGACTCCAATATCAAGGGTAGTCATCTCTACCACCGGCCTATTGTAACAAGATGCAACGATGTGTCCCATATCCGGCAATGTCAACAATTTATCGGGAGGTGCAAAAACACTAACATTTTTGGGAGGATGCAATCCATCCAAGATGTAGTTATAATGGTCTTCGCCCGCATATATCTTGATGTAGTCGTTCCTATGCTCTTTAACCTCTTAAATAAGTGTTCTCCGCACCATAACATGACTTTCTTCCGTCAAACCCAAGGATTCGGCTATAGCCCTAAACCCACAATGCTCATCGCCAATAACATCCATAATTCTCTCAATAAATGGTCTCGTGAATTTTGGCATGCAATACATAGGACTCGATGGATCATAATTTCATGGAACCAAGATAGGCTTAGGAATCGACGAACGTGGAGAAATGCCAATGCGAGCACATTTTCTTTTAGGTTGTGAAGTTTTTTTTTTGGTGAAGATTGACTTTCCGGATGTTGAGAATCAATAGTCTCCCATGAAGATGGGATCCTACATGTCGATTTTGGTGTAGATTTGATTTTTTTTTCTTTGCTCCTTTGGTTGGCACCTTTCTTGGAGGTGGTGACAACATTACGGTCTCCGAAAACGCTAACAACCGCAAACCCTCTTTGATTTCTAGTTTCATTTGGTATGGAACTCTTTTGAGACGCTCTTGGATACCACTCCACTCCTCCGCGACCGAAAACAAATCTTCATTACTTTCTTCTTCACCCATATACAACTTATGCCAATGCGGGTGTATCTCATCCAATCGAATGGGCTTGTTGTGACGGATTTTCATAGAAATGAAGCATGCACAAGGTAGGCCATACGACGTCCTTTGAACACAACTGCAAGTTTTCTTCTCGATGCACAATGTTTTCCTAGAACGCTCTTCTTCCACAAAAATATAGTCCATGGCTTGTCTAGAAATGTTACCCCCTAACCCAGAGTACAAATATAGTTCTTCACAAGATCTTTTAATGATAACCGTAAATCCAGCCCTATTTGCTTGTCGACGAACTCAACAAAGCAATTCGTCTATATCTTTCCATGTATCTCGGGTCGAAAAGAAATGAGTTGTGTCCACTTCGTTGTCATGAAGTTTCCACACACCAGAATTGATGCTTGAAGCCTCAACTTTAACGGAAGCTTCAACTTTCACGGAAGCTTCAACCTTAATGGAATCGACAACACTAGGTTTTCGATCACCTGGATCATCACCCGCATTCTCAACCATATCTATAAATAAACAACATATAATTGATAAATTAATTAATTAGCATGTATCTAATATCAAATAAGAACATAAACAAACCAAAACAAACAGAAAAAAAAATTAGGCAATAGCACTGCCATTTGAAAAAATTTCAAAATTTTATAAGTGTCCAACGACACTTACCAGCCGCTGATTCCTAGCGGTAGTTAACTGCCGCTGATGTTCGTGTCAGAACAAAAAAAAACAGCAGAATCAATAAACTGTAAACGAGTTAAAACATGCAATACCTGTTTTTTTTATGCATATTGTGCGTAGAAACGTCCTAGCAATCCATCAGCAATGATTTGGAACCAAGATTTTGACACAAGATTTTTGAAATGGGATTTTTTGAGGTATGGTAATGGTGAGGTAAGGTGATGAGTGAATAGGAGGTAGGGGTTTTCTGATTTTGGGGGAAAAAAGCAACGGCAGTTAACTACCGCTGGGTCCAGTGGTAGGTAACTGATGTCGGTTAGCCCAACGGTAGTTAGCTACCGCTGGGGGCTTTTAAGTAAATTCCATGTGTTATTAGGAATGTTTGTATGTGAGAAGAACAACAATTTTCGATGGTTAGAGATGAAAGAGTCACTTGACCCAATTGCTTCGGGATTCTGCTCTTTACCCAACAAAAATTGCTCGCTTCCAACTGAAAAGACTAAAATACCCATGCGCATGTTAAGTTACGCTAGTGTTAAATTTGTGTGAGTTAACTCACGCTAGTGTAAACCACTGCGTGACTAGGGGTGTAAGTGGTTCGGAAAAAACCGATGAAACCGAAAATCCAAACCGAACCAAACCGAAAAACTATCCGATCTTGTTTGGTTTGGTTCAAAACTGAACCGTACCAACCTAAACTAAACTAGTTTGGTTAGGTTCTTGGTTTCTAATTTTGAGATCCAATGAATTGATGAATCGAACCGATGTAAATACTTATGATTAAACTCAAAATTAAAATCCAACATAAAATACTCCTTAATTTATTCACTTTCTCTCATCATCATCTCATCTCATCACTCACAGTCTATTTCGTTTCTACTAAAAAAGAACGGTAGCTGTCAGTAACACCTAACCCATCGTTCCTCATCGCCGCCCGGATCGTCCATTTCTTGTTAGTTTTTTCATGTTAGTTTTACAAAGTAGTTTGAAAAACAGAGAACATGGAAAACAAAGTTCTATGAAATATTTGAGTATGTTTGTATGCATGAAATACAAATTTGTGAAAATATAGATTATTTTAATAGTATTTTCAAACAAACCAATCAACTGAACCGATCCAAACCGAACCAAATCGAATAGTTTAGTTCAGTTTTTTTTTCTAAAAACAGTAAAAACCAAACCGATGAAGGTTTCATTGGTTCAGACATTTTTTTTTACCAAAAACCGATTCAAATCGAACCGTTACAACCCTATGCGTGACTTAACTTATGCATGATACAGGGCCTGCGTGAGTTAACTCACGCCATGTCTGTGATCAGTCACAGAAAAGGCAGAAGCACTAGTGTCCCTGATTTCATTCATTTCATCATTCATACATACATCCATTCCTCTAAAAAAATACATGTTTTCATCATTCATTCAACCATTCATTCAATCAAGTTTTAACTCATAATTAAATTATGAAGAATAAAGGAATAAAATAACGCAAAATGTCATAAATAAAATGCAAACGCGCAAATGTAAATATATTACAACCATATCCAACAAAATGTCATTAAAAAACTAAAAATATACAAAACTCATAAAATAAGAGCCTATTGCTGCTCCCGTGAACTCCTACTCCTCCTCCACGGAGGCGGCACCTCATTAAACATGGTATAATCAGAGCGGATGCCCTCCAAAATTCCGGAAAAGAGTGGATTTGAAGTCACATCATGAATCCCCATTGCATTCTCCATTCTGGCTCTGATGTTGCCGATGATCTGGAATAGGTCGGGAGGATGTCTGGCCCATTGCTGTTCAACAAGAATCTCCTCGTATACAAGTCTCGTAACGTTGTACTCAGGAACGGGAGCAGGGACAATCATAAGAGGATTGGATACTTTGTAGAACCATTTAATGTACCCATTCTCATGCATCCACTCATCTCCCTCTGAGATCGGCTCACCCCTCTGCTGTTGGGTAAGGACATGGAGAGGAAACTCCAAGAAGGTTGTAACCACTTGCGTTGGTTCAAGAGGCTCAATTGTCGTAGGATGTCTGGGAACGGTCTGAACATGGTCGTACTGCCTCAAAACCCGCTCTGACAAGTGACGCACCATCCTGTCTTTGTCGGCCATGATCCATCCGGAGTACCAGCATACGTCCTGAAAAGGTGTCACGTCTTGTTGGTGCTCGTACGACCTCCAGGTGACATGGGAATGGTCCATCGAATCGATCCCGAGTTTGAAGTATCCAACATCAGAAAACCCCCTGGCAGGTTTCCATCTACCCACATACGGGTCCTTCCGATCGTAATCTTCATAACGCCTCCTCATAACGAGTTGTCTGAAGTGAGCAAAAACCCATCCCTGCAAACACAAAGAGACAAATTTATATCAACACACAAGTATCATACAATAAACTATACATTTACAATTCACTTAAAAAAATAAGAAAAATAAAATTACCACAAGCAAGCTCATGTAACCACCAACAACGCCAATAGATAAGTTGGAGGCCAGAGAAAGCTGGTCATATAGGAAAGCAAGTCTCATCCCACCCCATGACCACTCGTCTAACTCATCCAAATTCTGAAGCGCAAGCAGCCACAGTTGATTAATGGTTTTGCTGTTCTTGTTGGCAAAAATGGTGTAGTCAAGAAAGAACAACAAAAACGCTGTAATACAGGCGGGCCTAACAAGACTCTGCTTCACCTCCTCCTCCTCTGATAAATCGTCCGCCAACTGGTTACACCTATTCAACATCTCCTCATAATGTTGTTTTAGGGTTGTGTAACTGACATGAGCACCACAATGTTTATTCACCTGCTCCACCGTAAACAATAATTGATTCTCCAACAGCTCTACGCCCCGGTCATGAGATAACTCATCCTCCTCAATGAGCCTTCCAGTGACGAGGATGTCTAGAAGAAACGCCACTAGTGTGACGGTCATCTCCCCAACATGCAGATGGAAGCTGTTGGTCTCCTCATGCCATCTCTCAGTCAAAGCACAAACGAGCCCGTGAGAGATGCTTTCATACCCAGTCTTAAGGAGGGGGGTAAGACTGGAAGCATTCACCGTGTTCCAGAACCACCCATTATCTTCTACCGGCAACAGAAGTGTCAAGCTTGAAAGTTTAAGTTTCTTCCCGTGCGAGGCACCAGTCATCTTATGCTCCATTTGCAACTGAGATACAAAAAAAAATGAAATAAGTAAAATAAACATGAAATATTCTAAGTAAAAAATAAATGTCATGTATTCTAACAAACACCATTAAAAAAATAATAAGTAAAATAAACATGAAATATTCTAAGTAAAAATAAAATGTCACGTATTCTAACAAACACCGTTAAAAAAATAATAAGTAAAATAAACATGAAATATTCTAAGTAAAAATAAAATGTCACGTATTCTAACAAACACCGTTAAAAAAATAATAGTTAAAATAAACATGAAATATTCTAAGTAAAAATAAAATATCACGTATTCTAACAAACAATTCTAACAAACACCGTTAAAAAAGTAATAAGTAAAATAAACATGAAATATTCTAAGTAAAAATAAAATGTCACGTATTCTAACAAACACCGTTAAAAAAATAATAAGTAAAATAAACATTAAATATTCTAAGTAAAAATAATTAGTAAAATAATTAGTAACATATCATTAAATTAAATAAAGCAATTATACTTACTACTTTATCGCTCCAAAGTTTGCATGCCACGTGTTTATCGAAGTTTGGTAAAAGCGACAACTCATAAGGCCCCCCTGAAAAGCCCTCATCCTCATCCGGCCTGCAGCTTAGGAGGCTACTCATACTGAGGGTGCTACGCCTCCTGATACTGAGGCTGATACCCCTCCTGATATTGAGGTTGATACGCCTCCTCCTGATAATGTTGTTGATACTCATGATGTTGTTGTTGATGCTGATACTGTGTCGGGTCCACCATCTTGAATGGACCCGTATGTGACGTTGATCCCCCCGCAACATCAACCCTCTGAAGTCTTGTACCCCCACCTCTCCCTCGACCAGTCATAGAAGGGCGTACTGTTTCCTTCTCCCTTCATGCACTACTAGTAGACGACTCCTTATCGCCCCTCATTCTGTCAGGCATCGGCCTAAGAGGCCTATTAGACATATCCCTCTAAGACATATTTACACAACATTTAAAAAAGCAAAAAACCAATGAGACATTTTCATACGGACATTGTGTCATTTCTAATAATTCAACAACAACACTTAAATTTCGGCAATGTCATTTCAATCCATAAACTACTACATTGCATTCAAACTTACTATAATCAACATTAACAAACATATTTCTGACAAATTTCATCATTAACAATCCAAAAAACAAAAAAATTCATTGAGACATTTTATCAAACACCTACAGTGCAACTTTCAATCAACTTAAAATCAAACAATTTCAAATACCTAAAACTACCACATTGCACTCTAAACAACATCTAAACTACAATTCCTAACTTAATTCATCACTAACAATCCTAAAAACTAACATGCAAGCCAAATTTTAAAAAACCTAAAAATGTTAAATTTCTTCAAAAAAAATCAAAAAATCGCGCAAGAATGCAATGAAGTAGGATAATCAACACTTACTTGATATTGTAAGAGAAATTGATTTTGAATGGCGCAAGAATGAAGCAAATCGCACTTGGAGGGAAAAAATCGCAAGAGCAGAAGTTGGAAATATGTGTTTTGTGTTTATGTGTTGCTATTAGATGACTTAAGTCACGTTGCGTGACTTAAGTCATGCAGCAGGTATAAGGTATATGTGTGTCTGATATTTGATATGCTCAATATCCAACACCACTGCGACATCGATATATATAGTTACATCCGATCACTTCTATTTACTCAAATGATTAATGGTGTCTATATCTATCTACATTGTTGTCGTTATCGTACCCATATGTGTCAATGCTTCATAAGTGTTGATATTTGGCACAACTAAAATGGTGTAGTCTATGTAATATACTTTAATATATATTGATAGTTTATGTAGTCTATGGAGTACTTTAATTTTTAGCTGAGGATGAGGATGATAAAGGGGAAAAAGTACTTCTATTTGAAAGGAGTAGGATGCAATTTGAAGTTAAGTCATGTGATGAATTTAGCAAATGAGAATCTAGCTTTATTTAGAAAGAATACCTTTACAATATTATTTAAGTATATTCTTCTTGTACTTGTAACTATTATTGAATAAGAAATGTCAAGGCTTCATTTGTGTAATAAAAATTAAATACACATTTTTTACATCCAAAAAGTTCATTGCACAAATTGTTTGTTGATAAGGGATTCCCTTGTTAGATAAAAATGTTATGATGTAATCATTTTTACTTATTGTTATCTTGCCTCAAACGGAAATTAGAGATGGCACAAGTGTTAATGTACCAACGTCTGAGACCATATTGGCTAAAAATATTTCTATAAGGTCACTTTTTAAGCAAGGTCATTTCTTTCAGAACTAACACACAAAATGGTAAAAAATGAAAAAAAAAATTTTGAACAAGCCAAGATGAGATGCATTAAAACAGGTAGATCACCCCCACACAAAACATATAATTCAATTTTTATTAAATTCTTTACAAAATAATCGAGAACAAATCAATTTTCAAGCAAAACATATAATTCAATTTTTATTAAATTCTTTACAAAATATTTCATATGGTCTTTACATCCTTTACAAACCAACCGCATTACTGTTATTTGAAAGGTTAAAAGGTTTTCGATTAATGCTTTTGTACCAAAATGATAGGTGCTAGGGGTTGTATTACATAGACTACGAAGTTTCCAATTCTAATTAGACACATGGGAGATACGATTTGATCAATATCAAATAACATTTCAAACATTTGTTTATCACATTTGTTTGTCCATCAGTTTTCGGATGACAACCATAACTCATCTATAACTTATTGCCCTGAAACTTAAATAATTCCAGCAAAAAATTACTAACAAATAAGGGATCCCTATCACTATCAAAACGGATCACACTAAATTGACAAATATTGACATTACCCAATATTTTTAAGAGGAGTATCTTATATTTAAATATTTTAAAATTTCATACCCTATTAATCACCTTATTTTCTTTTTTCCATTTTTCATTTCTTTCTATCACATCAATCTCTCTCTCAAGTAATTTTTGTATTATCATAACTATATAAATAATTAGTCCTCACATTTTATTAAAAAATTGGGAGCTTTATAAAAGATAGGACTAAAAATAGGCTAATTGAGAAAAAAGTGTAAATTGCAAAAAAAAAAAAAAAATAAAAGGAGATAAA